>Ga0081528_100008_pt1 | contig 229553 bp, 205 predicted proteins | sample HotLakmasection4_FD_71011 | JGI IMG/M metagenome (GOLD analysis project Ga0081528, IMG submission 71011) | Hypersaline microbial mat communities from Hot Lake, Washington, USA - Section #4 (SPADES assembly) (version 2) | ecosystem: Environmental > Aquatic > Non-marine Saline and Alkaline >...
ATGGAAGTCAAACCTGCCGCGCTTGCCCTGGCATGGGCCCTCAAACATCCTAACGTCGATAGTGTCATCACCGGTGCGACACGCCCGGAACACGTTCTCTCAAATCTTGAAGCACTTGCTGTCGAACTCTCACCGGAAGTTGAACAGCGCATTGAGAACATTCTTCAAAACAAGCCCGAGACGAGCCAGCGCGTCATCGTCGATCCAGAGAATATTCCAGCACTTTAGCAAAATGGGGCGCATTCAAGCGCCCCTCACTATGCTTAACTATGTCCCGCAACTGGGCGTGGCGTATAAAGTTCCTCAAGATAGGCCATATCCTCATCTGACAGGACAACATCGACCGCAGCCACGGCTTCCTCAAGGTGGTGCATCTTTGTCGCTCCAATTATGGGGCTGTCCACACCCGGTCGATGCAGTAGCCACGCCAATGCGATCTGCACAGGTTTGACATCATGCTTCGATGCAACCTCCGTGACTCGGTCCATAATGTCAAAATCGTTGTCTTTGTAGTACATCCGCTGAGCATAATCATCCGTCTTCGCGCGTGTCGTCTCACCGCCACCGTCTCGGCTGCGATTACCCGCCAGGAAGCCGCGAGCTAAGGGCGACCAGGGGATCAACCCAACTCCCATTTCCACACAAAGCAGATTCATCTCCCGCTCTTCCTCACGATAAATCAGATTGTAGTGGTTCTGCATACTTACAAAACGCGTCCAACCATTGAGATCAGCAGTGTATTGCGCCTGTGCAAATTGCCAGGCCCACATACTGCTGGCCCCGATGTAGCGAACTTTTCCGGATTTAACGACATCGTGCAGTGCTTCCATCGTTTCTTCAACAGGCGTGTTGTAATCCCAACGATGGATTTGATACAGATCAATATAGTCAGTGCCTAATCTTCTCAAACTCGCGTCAAGCGCATCCATAATGTGCTTTCTGGATAAGCCGCCACTGTTCGGTTTTTCGCTGAAATGAAAGAAGACTTTTGTTGCCAGCACGTACTCGTCTCGACTGTTGAAGAACTCGCGCAGATATCGTCCCGTCAGCTCCTCACTGACGCCCAGCGAGTACATATTGGCTGTATCATAGAAGTTTATCCCCAATTCAACAGCACGTTTCACGATTGGATAGCCTTCATCGTAATCCAGTATCCAATCACGCCATGACTTGCTACCATAGCTCATCATCCCCAGGCAAATACGCGAAACGTGCATGCCGGATTTTCCAAGGCGCGTGTACTGCATAGTCATTTCCTCCAGTCGACTGATAAGGGAAACAGACACAATTCGCAGACTATACCGCGTAGGCAGATGGCAAACAAAAGACGCGCCCCGATGAGCGCGTCCAATGGTTATGCACTGAGAATTTTTCCTCACCCTAGTTATCAACTACCGTGATTGTATAGAAGATCGTGTAGCATCCATCAGGGCATGTACTGCGAACCTGATGGCTGCCAGATCCCCAGTTCTGCCCTGTATTGTAAGTACGGCTTACGGTCCCCATGCCATCATCTTCGTCTGGGAAACCGCCCAGATCTTTCTCTACGCCCTCAACATTGACTGTCAGATTCTCGCCTTCTGTCAACGTAACCGTCAGCGACCTCACAAAACTCACGAAATCGCCGCTACTCACTCCACTTTGTGCCCCACTATTGGGATAGCGCGCGGTACGTCCGTTTACGTTAAAGCGCAGAATGATCTCACCACTGTCGAACGGATCAGCATCATCATGAATCGTCGCCCCTGTAAATCGCACAGTAACCTGCGCAGTTCGTGGGGGGCGTTCATTCACAATCAGGCTGGCAGTACGACTATTGTTGCCCTCGTTACTCTCTGCAACGCGGTTGAGCGTGTCCACTTCAGCGACAGACGTAAATGTACCGATGGAGCTGACACCTAAATTGAACTCGAACGTCTGGCTGGCCCCAGGCGCAAGATTGCTAACGTTCTGGGTACGCTGTGGCAGAGAGGGCGTCGGACGCCATACCACATTGAAATTCTGCGCAGGCAGTTCACCATCATTACGCACAGTGATACGTGCCCTTACATTATTGCCTTCTGTAATTGACGATGGCTGAAGCGTGAAGCTGGTGATGCGTAAATCTGGTGGAGCAGCCGGCGGTTCAGGCACTGTTACCCGGATGATTGCCGTCACATCAGTGAATTCTGTGTAGTCCAGACGCAATACCGAAGCACCTTCTGGCAGTGGAATCGTGCCAAAGATAGACGGATCGACTGGAATCCACTCGCCAATAATGCCTGGTTGTATCGGGCTCACTTCGAGCTCTTCCAAAAGTCTTCGCTCGATGAGAACCCCGGTTATGCGCTCAGTGGAATCGCTATCGGGCCTATCTGCGGGTTCAATGTCAAGCCTTGGTGCAGCGGGGGTCATGAGCAAATCACGCATTTGATCAGGCTGCAGGACAATGCGTGATGGGTCTATGCTAATTCCCATTCCCGGAGTATCGCCCGTGCCAATTACCGAACTGACATCCAATACGATCCGATCATCGGATGCTGTGAATGGGATAGCTACTTCACCAATTGTGATCGTCGGTTGCTGATCATTGGGCAGTAGAGAGCTTCCCCAGATGTCGATCTCAGTAGTCTCGCCAACGACTATCTCATCGGGGATTACAGCAAACACACTCGGTTGAAGTGTCACGGATTCCAGACGATCACGAAGACCTAGTCCGGTCGTTGACATGACCCATCCTCGAAACTGAGGAACAAGCACAAGTGCGCCAAAGAACCCAATATAGGCCACGATCAGTACGAACCCGAGCAGTGCACCGATTGGATTAATCTTACCGCCACTGCGGAAAAATATGCCCACGAATATCAACACGCCAATCGCCAACAGGATTATTGACGCAATGATGATGATATTTTCAGTAGTCCGCTCTACCAGGAATGCCCCTGTTTCGCCACCAACAATGATGACATCCTGCAGATCCTGCTTGATTCCATCTGTGAGTTGCCGTATTTCAAGCGAAGCATCCTGCAGCAGTTGTCGCGCCTCATTCGTTATGAAGCGTACGTCATCCTGCAAAATACTGTTAACCGATAGCAGCAGGCTTTCAAGTTCTAATAACTTGTTTCGCGTAGCTGCATCAATACTATCAATCGTTATATTGAGATTGTTTTGATAAGTTTCTTCCAGTTCATCGAGCAGTTCGTTGATCGTCCCCTGAAGAGATTGCAAAGTCGTGCGGACTTCGCCACCGGCGATACCGATTGCTTCCTGTATCTCGCGGACTGTATTGGCACCTAAACTCAGGAAATCGCCAATCGTCTGCAAAAAGGCATTGCCCGGCGCAGCGCTGGAAAACAGAAGCCCAACGATTAGCAGGAGCGGCACGACACGTCGCAGAGCATTTCGTCCCAACATGGGTTCTACCCTCCCCCGTTTGTGTTCGCGCTGAACTGAGGAAGGACAGCGTGAACTCCTTTAGTCACCCTAATTGTAGGGCGAAACGCTTCAGAGTTTCACGCTAAACCGCAAAAACGCTATAAAAAACCCAGCAGTATGCCGAACTCAGCTTGAGATCTCAATAGCACCTGGTTTAATGACGCGCGCCTTGAGTTGCCCACAACCTGCATCAATGTCGATGCCACGTCGAACACGTACCGTTGCAGGCACACCATATTCATCCAGAATCCCAATGAATCGGCCTATGGCTTCTGGATCAGCCGGTTTCCCTGCATAGCTGCCCGTTGGGTTGAGAGGAATGATATTGATATGGCATTTAAGACCTTGCAGCATGCCTCCGAGCTTATGGGCTTCGTCAGGAGTATCGTTCTCACCAGCGATCGCGGCCCACTCAAAAGTGATACGTCGCCCCGTCCTGCTAACATAGTAGTGACAAGCATCAATGAGCTCGGTAATGTTCCATTTTCTGTTGATCGGCATCAGGGGCGATCGTTCAGCATCAGTTGCTTTGTGGAGACTAACCGCCAGCTTGACTTGTAGTCCTTCATCAGCAAAACGGCGAATTTGTGGCACTAACCCAACAGTACTGACGGTAATGTGTCGGGCGCCAATTCCCAGGTCAGACATGAGACGATGTATCGCTTCCATGACGGCATCGTAATTATGAAAAGGCTCACCCATGCCCATAAGAACAACATTACTCAATCGCTCGCCCTGCGCTTCCAATTCTCGAGCAAAGATCATAGCCTGCTCAAAGATTTCCGCGCTGGTGAGATTCCGGGCAAAGCCCATCTGCCCTGTCGCGCAGAAAACACACCCCATTGCACAGCCGGCCTGAGATGAGATGCAAGCCGTACGACGATCGTCATCATAGGGCATCAATACACTTTCAATGAGTTGCCCGTCCGAAAGCCGGTACAAACGCTTCTCCGTACCATCGCCGCTGGACTGGCTGAGGGAAAGTGTGAGCGAGCCTAAACGAGTCTTCGATCTCAGTTTATCCCGCAGAGTACCAGGCAGATTCGTCATTGCATCGAAATCTGATACACGCCGCTCATAAAGCCAGTGGCGTATCTGTTTCGCTCTGTAGGCTGGCTCCCCCCAGCTATCCAACAGCTCGGTGAGTTCAACAGTATTGAGCGAGTAAAGATCGATCATTATCTTTCCCTCGTGATTCAAACTTTGTGTTCGCGACTAACGCCGCCTTCGCAACCATAACGCCAGAATAATCGCCACCGTTACAACAATAACTGCGATCAGAATCGTCACAATCAATTCGGAATCGACATCAGCGGGGAAGAACGACGCTTCAGGAACGGATGTAGCTACCGGGGTCGAGCGAACCACAAAGCCCTGAGCCGGTAGTGGCGTTAGTGTCGCGGTCGGTGGTATCAGCGTACGCGTTGGACGGGGTGTTTCAGTATAATCTGGCGTCAGTGTAGAGGTCAATATCGGCGTCGGTGGCAATGATGTACTGGTGTAGGTCGGCGTCAGACTTGGAACAGGTGTATCCGGCAAATACGGCACATACCCGAATGCCTGCTCCCCAACGGGGCTGAACAGCCAGCCCTCGTAAGCAGGAAGTAGCGCTTCGAGCGACTGACCAGTAACCGACTCATAAACCGTTGCGAAATCTCCTCTTCCGGCCGTCCTGGCTAACTCGAATACCGTATCAACACCAAACGTGGAAGCAATGTACAGCACCATACCATGTGCCTGCGCTTGCCAGCGCGAGACTGCTTCATTACCCTGGGGAACAGTATTCATCTGGACTAAAGGAATGATCTGCCTGGTTCTCGCCGATTGCTGTGCAAGGAACAGGCTATCACCGGAGAGCGGATCATAGAACGATGTCAGCCCCTGTTCAAACCAGTTTGGTACGGATTCAGATCCCCAAAGTGGCTCATAAAATGCTTCAACAAGTCGTGGCAAAAGATCGCGTTGTGCGACGATTCTAGTACCTAACCGCACCTCTTCGTAGCCGCCCTCGTCCAGGATACGGTCGACTCGCTCAGGATCACACGGTACTTCCACTATTGCGTATTCAACACGGCCTTGTGTTACAGGCTCCCCTTGTGCATTGATGTCACAACCAAACGGCCTAGTCTGTGGAACAAATACCAGACGAACATCCGGTACCACACCTGTTTCTCGCTGTAGCAACTCGTATACCTGCTCATACTGCGCTATCAACCCCTCAACACGATTCAGACTGGCATCCGCTGCCAACATCAATGGTACATCACTGGCCACTGCAACTGACCAACGACGAAGCTGGTCAGCATAAAGCAGAACACCCCGCCACTCAAAATTATCGCCTTCAATAACACCACGCCACGTGTAAGGGACCTCGCTGAATAACATTGGTGAAGGCTGGGAAGGAACTTCCCATTCGTATGTGGCAAAGAGTGAGCGACTGAACTGTTCGATCTGTCCCTGATCAGGGAACTCAATGACAGTCGCCAGTTCAGTTTCTGGTGCAATCTCTAGTATCAGGCTCTCGAGGGTTTCGATATTGCCGGGGATTTCCACCTGAAATGTCACACTCTGCGGGAAAGCAAGCCGTGTACGGTCATTTATACCTGCATCAGGCTGTGCCACTACCAGCGTTGTGGATAGAAATAGAAGCAGAAGGATAAGTCTGCGCATCAGGCCCCACTCGGCAGCACGCCACTCAGCAGGTAGATAAACACAAAAGGCAGCAGATTGTACAGCACATGAGAAATAATCGCTGCGGTCGTGCTGTACTTGTACCGTATCCAACCAAAGCCAAACGACACCAACAGGATAATTAGACTGGCAGGTGTAAAGGCATACTGCAGGTGAACAACAGCGAAATAAATACTCGTTACCCAGAGACCCAATACGGGTTGTACAGCACCTCTGAATAGAATCTCTTCACTGACTCCTGACAAAAGCGCAAGAATAAAACCGCTGGCGAGAGTTCCACCATACGCACGTACAATCTGTTCCGTGGCCGCTGTTTGTTCTGCCAGTTGCTCTGGCGTTACCAATAATATCCATAGGCTGCTGAATAAGTTCATGATCACGAATAATCCGACGGCGCTCAAAACACCAGCTCGAATGTCAGCATATGTAGGATAACGGATCCCCAATCGTTTGAGCGTCTCTCGAGGCGTCCTTCGAATGAATAAACCTACCCCAAAAAATGCAACAAACACGTAAACACTGGCATCAACCAACAGTCCGGAAATAGAAGGAGCAGATTCTTCAAGCGCCTCGGCTAGCCCCTGTTGACCACCAACGTTGATGAAAATCGACAGGAGATACACCAGCAGACTTGTCATCAGCACTAGTGCAGTTGTGTGACTGATTCGATCCGGATCATAAGCCGCATTTTCAGGCAAATAATCACGTAACCACACACGCAAAGGTCGGAGGACAATTATGCCCGCCGATAGGCTCGCCAGTAAAAGACCTACTACTCCAGCGATTATCGACAGGACTGGCATTATATTCGCCTGCATAGCAGAGGCTGACATGCCACTAAGAATCATGTTAAGACTAATAAAGCCAATAAAACCAACGCTTATGAAGAGCAACGCGTAAATTCGATGTACAAGAGCAGGAGTATGCTGCTGCATGGCGATATTGACGAGCAGTAGCACTCCTCCAACGTATGCAAGTGCAAGAACGATCGGCATCAGGACTCATATCATTACTTTTACGTTCAATCAGTATACTTCCAGGCTGAGGTAGCCTCAATAATGGATCACAAGACGTCACAATGAGTAGAAAACCTTGGAAGTCATCCGCACAAAGCATTGACGTCTCACTTCGCGACTGATATGATTCATGCTTGCCAAAGACATACAGTAGGCCATGGAGAGGTGGCCGAGTGGTTTAAGGCAACGGTCTTGAAAACCGTCGTGCCCGCAAGGGTACCGCAGGTTCGAATCCTGTCCTCTCCGCCTTAAAATCTATCATATATGGGGAGGTGCCAGAGTGGACGATTGGGGCCGCCTGCTAAGCGGTTGTCGGACTTATCCTCCGACCGCAGGTTCGAATCCTGTCCTCCCCGCACAAACACATTGCAAACTGAAACCCTACCAAATGGTAGGGTTTTTGCTTATTCAGACATAGGTAGCGCATCCCTTAGACCAAGTGTTATCAGGATCCACAAAGTGGCCGCAGACGGAGTGGATGCCCAGGTTGATACAGCCTCAGCCAAAATTGCGATCCTAGAAAAGCATGGCTTCTGACTGATTGGCTATTTTGCTCTTTCTGAAACTTGCTGGCTCGCAAATCACTACCGTCCCATGCAGCAGCGGTTCGAGGGGCTTCTCAAAACCTACAACAACTCCGATGCCGCAAAGCGATCGTCGCCGCTGAAGAACTTGAAATCGCACTTTATGAGCAGCACCGCACGTACGTCAGCTACGGTTACTGCATCGCACCTAAGTCGGATGACTAGATGCTGATTGGCTCACCGAGACAAGAGGATTTGTTTCACTGCCAAACTTCAGTCAGCTTTTCATCGCATGTCATTAGCGGTTTCACTCACTGGTGCTCCTTCGCGCATGTAGTCACCATAACAACTCACTGCCGGTCCTTGAATTATCTGATGATGTTCAAGTCCATACCTGAGCCGACAGATTTCAGACTTCTTCAGTCTGGAAAGCGGATGATACTATCACACAGCTCTGCCACGCTATGTAATCCGAGCCTAATAATTTGATCGAATACATAAAGGCGCTTATTGGCTTAGAATAGGAACAAGAAAATCAACAGAACCTAGTCCGTAAACAATTTGAGAAGGCTACGCGATGTATAGGACAAAGACTCTACTCATTCTGCTCGGGCTCGCAATACTCTCGACTGCAGTGCAAGGACAGAGTACCGAAGTTATCGTGCCAGACGTGGTGGGCCAACCTGTTCCTCAAGCAGCCGCGGAGCTCAATCGCTCGGGACTCAGTTTGGGATCGACAGTGCCGTTTGAAGAAAACACTGATTTGCCACCAAACAGCGTCGTAACGCAGTCGATTGCACCAGGCTCAGTAGTCAACTATGGCACATCAGTCAATCTGAGTGTCGTATTGCCATCGAACGCACGACTAATTTACGATGACAATGACATCACATTGATCAATCTCACAGATGGTCAACTTGATCTATCTGGTGTAACTTTCGCATCCACAGAAGGCACATCAGCAGCATACAGCGCTAACAACATTGCGGGGCGACTTGACAGCAGTGATTGTTGGCAGTTGTGGTCAATTTCGCGCACTGGGCCGAAGAGTGTAGCAGGATGCGCATCAACATTATGGCGCACGACCAACAACACATCAAACCATTTCTGGACCCAGTCTAACGGCGTCTCGCGCTTCATCGTTCAACAGAATGGAATCCAGCGTGCAACTTGCGCTGCGGCACCCGTTGGTTCACAGGACGCGCCTTTGAGCTGTGAATTTTACCTGGCGGGCAGCAGTACAGCCGCAGCAACCGTCCCATATCTCCAATTCATCTATACTCAAGACGCTATAGCCCTCGTTAACACTCGTGATGACGCCTGGATGCTGACTGACCAGACCACGATTTACAACTACAATCCCCAACTACAGAATCCAGGCGCACCTCTCATCTTCGGCGACGCGGGTTTGCTACGTGAGGAATTTCGGCTCGGCTTGGGAGATATAACGCAGCTCGCCCCGAGGCAATGTCTCGTCTTGACACTGGAGGGTGCAGCCACAACTGATCTGGCGGTTGGATGCGATGTACTGGCACAACGATCGTTGAACGCTAGTGTCGCTTTCTGGCTGGCAGATTTTGAGGTCGAAAGCGTCACGATTGGCCGCAGACATACTTGCCCCGCTGCTGTGGATACTGCGCAGACCCGCTGTATCGTTCCACGATAGGCGATTGCAACGAATCTGCCCTGGACAGCCTGATTAGGATGTCTGGGGCATCCCTTCAATGCTCACGAGGTGATCGCAGCAAGCAGAAACTCGGTTGGCACATTGCCTTCCGGGGATGCTCACCTTTTTGCGTGATGTGCCGTCTGCCGCACAGTTGCTGGACCAACCAACAACGAACCAGCCTCGACTTCATAAGCAAAACGGTGACATATTGCAGACAGCCGTCAATTTGTTTCACAAAAAAAGTATCTGTATGCAGGTAAAGAAACCCCGCTATTGAAGTCCTTGCCTCATATACACCATTCCCGGTTTAGTGTTATCATCGGGCGCATTCGGTGATGAGCAATACTGAACGTGTTAAAGAGGATGAATTAGATGACTAACTATGCCATCAATGCGGAAGATATAATCACACCGCTGCAATCCGGTCGTGTATTGCTGGAAGACATTGAAGCAGCACGGCCGACCCATGGCCAAGCCGCGATCTGGTGGCTAGGACAGAGCGGGTACGCCATCAAGACAGAATCCACGTTGCTCTGCATGGATCTTTATCTCTCCGAGCATTTGACGCACAAATATGCAGGCACAGCCAAGCCCCATGTTCGCATGACACACGCTCCCGTCCTTGGTGATGATCTACGCAATATTGACTGGGTTTTCAGCAGCCACAAACACGGAGATCATCTGGACCCAGGCACCCTGCCTGGCCTCTTCACAAATAATCCTGATGCAAGACTGGTACTCCCTATGGCTGCCGTGGAGCTTGCAGAATCCATTGGATTGGATAAAAGTCGTTTAATACCTACACGTGGGGACGAGTCGATAAAGATAGGAAATATGGAAGTCTATTCAGTGCCATCGGCGCACGAAGCCCTCGACCATGATTCTAGGACTGGCTATCCTTACCTCGGCTACGTTATTGCTGTTGACGGCGTAACGCTGTATCACAGTGGCGACACAGTCGTCTACGACGGACTCGCTGATAAACTCCGACAGTTTGAACTGGATATTGCCTTTCTTCCAATCAATGGGACTGATGATCGACGCCGCGATTTGAAGGTGCCGCCCAACATGGATATTGAAGACGCGGTCGATTTAGCCGTGCAGATTGGGCGTCCCCTGGTTATTCCCAACCACTACGACATGTTCACATTCAACACTGCTGATGTCAGCGAGTTCATGAAAGCTGCAGAACATGCCAGACAGCCCTATCGTGTGCTCAAGTGCGGCGAGAGATTTGTGTATCAACGCCAATAATCAGTTGAGATTAAGAGCATCCCGAGTCAAAAATAATCGCAGATCAACCGTAACCTTTGCACGAGATAGCCGTCTTCACCTATATACATATATATAGCCAACGATCTACATATAGGATGGCAGCAAATGACGTGCCATCATTGCGTCATATTTGCTACCGCGAAAGTCAGACACAGAGGCATGATATAGATAGATGATTGTCCTCGTCCTACCCGACATCACAACTGATGAGGAAACTCTTGCCCGTGCTCGAACGGGAGACGAAGAGGCAATCGTTGCTATCTATCACCGCTACTATGACCCCATCTATCAATTCTGCCGACTGCGAGTTGGTGATCCTCTGGCGGCTCAGGACCTGACAAGCGAGGTCTTTGTTCGCTTCATCAAGGCAATGAAGCGAGAAACAGCCCCACGCACTAGCCTTCGCGGTTGGATTTTTCGAGTCGCACGCAATCTGATTTATGACCACTATGGACGTGAGGCAGAACTGCCCATTGATACGATCGATCAATGGTTATCCAGCGATATAGAAACAGATCCAGAAGTACAGGCGCTGCAGAGCATCCAGGTAGAGCGAGCGCGACGTGCCATCAGCATGCTTGCACCATCTCAACAGGAAGTGCTGCTTTTGCGCTTTGACCAGCAATTGAGCCTCCAAGAAACTGCAGAGATCATGGGCAAACAAGTTAACGCCATCAAAGCGCTGCAATTCAGAGCTGTGAACACTCTGCGCCAGATTCTGCGAGATATGGACGTAGAGGAGCCCACATCATGATCGTACGCGATGATCTCGTGGATGCCCTCGAAATCTGTATTGATCGCATCAACCAGGGTGAATCCGTTCAAACTGTAGTGGCAGACTATCCAGTTTTTGCTAAGCAGTTGCGTCCTATGCTGGAAGCCGGATTGCTCTTACCGCGCAGTCGCTTTCCCGCCGACGTCGTATCTGCTGCTGCAACGCAAGGCGAAGCACGTATTCGCGCTACGGTAAGTGATACATTTGCAGCGGGAACAAACTGGCTCGCCTGGGGGCTTGCTCTATTGTTCATTGGCGCCGGTGTTAGCCTCTTCATCTTCATTCTGATCAGTAACCAACAACAAAGCGCTGCGCCGCCACCGGTCCTGACTAATACGCCGACTCTAACGCTTGCGCCTACAGCAAGTGCGACGCTATCACCAACCGCTACTTATTCTCCGACTGCGACGTCGACACCAACTGTCACACAAACACCAACTCAATCGCGTCTGCCTCAGGTTCTGCCCGCCTCCGAAACACCTTTACCTTCGCGGCCTGGGTTAACCATCATCGAAGGACCAGTCAGTCAGATCAACGGAAATGTGATAACGATATTTGACCGAGAAATCACACTTGCAGAGGATGATCCCCTGCTACCCGCGATTCAGCTTCAGGATATTGTGAGGATCGAGAGCGCTAATAAGAGTGATACAATTGAGGCCATCAGCATTACGCTCATCAATGTCACCGTGGTCGTTTCAGGGGACCAGTTTTGGCGGAGTGATAATTGCAATGTGCCACCTCCTGTCTGGGCGCAGTCGCAGGCGAATGCGTGGTACGCACGTTGTACTCCTCAGCGCCCCGCAGACGCTCAACCAGGTGGAAGAAACACAGGTCACGACGACGATGATGATGATGACGATGACTAAGGCGTTAAGCACAAAGACGAGCGTGCGGCTTTAAGCCCCTACACTCGGCGAGTTATGAAACAGTGCAATCTACCTGCAGCAGGATGCGAAGCCCCATATGGTCGACCTATTGACGGATTTGCGAGCTATACTCGAAACTACCCCTACTCGGTGGCGTACACTCACTGCGCATGTCTCAGAAGATCTTCTGAGAAGACAGCCTAAGCAGAGTGAATGGTCAGCACTTGAGTGCCTGCAACATCTAATCGATCTGGATCGTGGCGTATTTCCGCAGCGCGTGCGAGCATTACTTGCTGGACAAAACTTCCCAGCTTTTTTCCCGGATGCAGACGGCACACCATTAGCTTCTGATGTTTCCCCGGCAACCATGGTGACTGAGTTCGAGAACTTGAGAAAAAGAAATCTCAAACTGTTAAATGAAATTACCCCAGAGGATCTCGATCGTGAGGGCATACATGCCGAACTCGGTCCGGTAACGCTGAAACACCTTCTTCATGAATGGGCTGGCCATGATCTTATGCACATCATCCAAGCGGAACAAGCTCTAATGCAGCCGTTTATCGAAGGTTGCGGTCCCTGGCGCGTTTACTTTCTGAAGCACGTTGTTGAATGAGAGATTTGTCCTGCTAGGATGATGAAATCCGACGTGCAAGAAAGCGCGGACGACGCATTTGAGATGCCAGGAACATTGCTATTGCCAGGCTGATAGCCATCACTGCAAATACGGCACTCAGGCCACGCGTGTCTGCCAACCACCCGTAGATGGGCGAGAAAATGGCCAATAAAAGTGTAAATGCAAGCGACCCAAGTGAAACAATCGTCGCACGCACATTGTCGTTTAATTCTCTATGAATAATCGTCATCACGACCGGTCTGATCACAGCCATGAACAGCGACAATCCCGCCATAACGATGAGACCGTGCCAAGCCGTAATGAGCGACAACGTGATCAATCCCATCAATAGTATAGGAGGAATCACAACTAGCGTGCGCACCTCCCCCGCCAACCGAATTAGACGTGGAGCCAGTAAAACTCCAATCATTGCTGCGAGGTTAATCAACATCACCAGGATGCCCAACGACTCAATCTGTAAGCCAACCTGTAAAGCGTATGGCTGTATATACACGAATGAGATGATAAACGGCCCCAAGGGGATTACAGCCAGGTAAAAAAGTGCCCAGCGCATAATCGGGCGTGTTCGGATTAAATGCAGGGACGCAAGCATGATATCCGTGTAGCGTTGCGATGTCGTCTCCAGTTCTTGTGGCGGTTCTTTCATCGTCAAGACAACCACAAACGTCAGCAATCCTAGCAGCGCACTTATCCAGAATGGCAACGCAAGCATTACACCCGCTAAAAATCCGCCTACGACGCTGCCAATTGCGCGTGCGGAGACCTGAATAACCTCCACCCGGGAGTAGACGCTTGTGTACTCGTGTGTGCGATTATCCGCCTTGAGGGACTCATACAGGAGTGCTTCATCTGCGCCTGAAGTTAGAGTAAGGGCTATCCCCCACCCGACATAAGCCAGGATAATGACAGGAAACGATTCAACAAAAGCCACCAGACTGATGGAAACCGTATAGAGCGCCGTACCCAACAGCATGGAAGTCTTTCGCCCATATCGATCGGCAATCACACCTGTAGGGACTTCACCCAGTGCAGTCGCCAGCCAGAAAACGGCATCAATAATGCCGATATGTGCCAGCGACAAACCTCGCGCGTCCTGAAAGAATACAACATATATGGGCATCCACAACAAAGGAAACCGCAGCGCCTTATAGAGATAGTATTTGGGGATATTCCCGGAGTAGCCCAATCCGATTGCCTATGAGTCAGGAAACGCCTCATCACGCACGGGCATTATCGCACTGCACGTAGTTTCGTTACAAGCGAATAAATGCCCTATTCGTTTAAGCTTCTGTGATCACACATTAAGCGAATTGCACACACTAAAAGCCGACCCACGCTTCGTGGATCGGCTTCAGCATTCTTGCATTATTTTACGTGACTCGGCTTCGGATCGAGGCACTGGCATAGTCGAGGATAGAGACCACTATCGCAATTGCCAGAACGGCGACGCCAGCATCCCGATAACGCAGCAAATTGATCTGCTGTTGCAGCAAGAGTCCAATGCCACCGCCACCAACAAAGCCGATGATCGTTGACATGCGGACGTTGATGTCCCAGCGGTACATCGTGAAAGCAATGTATGGCGGAATAATCTGAGGTACGACAGAGTAAATAATCGTCTGAAGGCGATTGGCTCCAGTAGAGTTTAGAGCCTCAAGGGGGCCATCATCGATATTCTCGACCTGCTCTGAATACAACTTACCTAACGACGCAATGGAATGCAGTGTCAGCGCTAGCACACCAGCAAACGGCCCGATACCGACCCAGATGACAAACACCAGACCCATAATCAGCGGTTCTATAGAACGCACTATATTGAGCGCTGTACGCGAAACATTGTACAGAATGCTGCCAATGGGGAAATTACTGTGAACACCTGACAGCAATCCGACAATACCCCCAAGCACAGCACCTGTCACGATGTTGTTAAACACATATGACGAGAGTTCTACACCCAAGATGTCTCGCGTGATCTGCGGAGGCAAAGTGCCATCGATCATTGCACGACCGATGTTAAGGTACTCAAAGGTGACTACGAAAACGATCACGCCACTGATCACAGACAATGCGAGCTGGATGAGGTTTTCTGCTGTAGTACGACGATAAGCGGGTCGCGGCTGAACGACAAAGCGGTTGTACAGCAGCACGAGTATGGGCCCTCCTAGAAAAGCTGCCACAATAGGCGAAAGAAGCCCCAAGAGCGCAGCCCATGTGCCAATCAACCCAATGATTCCCATCAAAATGGCACCGCTCACTGCTCCAAGAATCCCTGCCATCGCATGAGAAATAGGACCCCGCAGCTTACGAAGCGGACGCGTGAAAAGCCCCGTGACAATGCCGGAAAGCATGAAGCCACCCACAGCTGCGGATACCACTATGGTGAAAAGAGACACCAGTTCACCCAGAACACCGAGCAGATTGGCAATTGCATCTAACGCATCCGCAACCAGCGTCGTGCCGCCAGCGCGTACGATATCTGCGAGGTTGTGTATCTGCTCGCTACCTAGCAACCCGAGGCCGCCCACGGCACCAACCACAAAAACGACCACTAACGCGACGACAATACGCACAAAGACGGACGTCATTTGTTGTGATAACGATACTCTCGCCTCGGCATCGATGGGTCGCACAACAACACGGAAGAGTAACAGCGTGGCAACAAGGACAGCAATCGGCACCACAAAGGCTACCGCGGCCCCAGCCTCTGAGCCGCTCCCTACACGCACCCCCAAATTAGCAATCGGTGTAAGGAGTAGGGCGCCTAACGCAAAGCCTAGCGTCAAAGCGATAAAGGCGATGAGCATACTCCCCACCGAAAGACGTATCGAACGCATTAAGTTGCGCGCCGCCAAGAAGCTAATCAATGCTGCGATGGGGATAGCGACTGTCGTGGCGACCAGCGCCATAAAGATGGTCTCCACCATACGCTCAATTACCAGTTGACTGGTTTCACTCAGGCGGACTGACCCAACGGGAATGGCAGCTCGTATCGTAATCTGTGATATATCGCCTTCGACACCCCGTACTCTGGGGACCTCGACCGAGCCAACGAAATCGCCATCCTGGCTGAACACAAAGTCCTCGCGTCCTATCTCCAGGATTTCGCGCGGGCGAGATTGTGCATCCTCACCAGGCGGATCCCAACGCACGCGCCCCTCAGCCAGCGGGGCGAAGTTTCGCACCTCAATTGCAACAACATCGCCGGGTTCACCACATTCCGGCGTAATGGTCACGACAGCGTCATTATACTGATCTCCCGGTTGTTCAATCGTCTCACCATCCACGCAACCCACACGGAAGTTCGCATGAATGTTTATGACTTCTCGATCCTGCTCAAAGATGTTAGGCGAGAGTAAGTCGCGCAATGCAGATTGGACATTCTGCTGACGCTGCTCTTCTTGAGGGCGCTCCAAGTTGATGTTCGTGACTGTCCAACCGTAGGAGTAAATCACAATACCAATGGCTGCAATTAGCACCACCAGCAAACGCCAGAGAGCTTGCCGTGGGTTGGGTCTCTTCTTTTCAGGCATGGCAGCATCAACCTCTAGGAGACATGTACTTCTACAGCTTCTTCGCCATAGATTTCTTGGAAGCGTTTATTGTCAATCTCTTCAGGCGGGCCATCGAACTCAAGTTTGCCATCTTTAAGCGCAATCACGCGATCAGCGTATGTGCGTGCCAAACTCAGGAAATGCAAACTGGTGAGGATCGTCAGCCCATCCTCTTTGTTAAGAAGATCCAGGTATTTCATCACGGAGTGTGAGGTGGCAGGATCTAGGCTGGCTACGGGCTCATCCGCGAGCATCAACTTAGGATTCTGCATTAACGCTCTGGCAATGGCTACACGCTGCTGTTGACCGCCACTCAAAGCACTTGCGCGCTTATAGGCCTGGTTGCCAATACCAACGCGCTCCAGATTCGCCAAGGCACGGGCCTTGTCCTCCGCCGGGAAATAATTGAGAAAGCTGTAGATCGGATTCACATAGCCCAGGCGTCCTGCCAGCACATTGGTAATCACCTTTGACCGCTTAACCAGGTTAAACTGCTGAAATATCATCCCAATGCGCCGCCGAACGTACCGAATTTCCTCGTCGCTAACCGCGGTGATGTCTAGCCCATTCCAGACAATACGCCCTTCGGTGGGTTCAATCAACCGATTAATGCAGCGCAATAACGTCGATTTACCCGAGCCACTGAGGCCGATCAGAGCTACAAACTGGCCATCAGGCACTTCAAAACTTACGTTGTCGAGTGCTTTAAAGCCGTTATCATATATTTTCGTCAGGTTCTCGATAACGAGCATACTCTATCCCAGCGTCCTTTTACTTGTACCCAGTGCTAAATGCAACGACAGAGAAAGCCTGTGGAGACCTTCTCTGTCGCTTACATTGAACTAACTTAACTAGTCTTCCTGGAAGACATCCTCTTCGGTCAGGCCGAGGATCTCAAACTGGAGACGTACTGAGTTGAAGATGCTATCATCGATCTCAGTGAGCGTCGTCCACGAATATCCGGCTTCACTACCCAGGGCTGATAGCTCCCAGGCCTCAGTTTCAGAAAATGCGACCAGGGCTTCAAAAATCGTGGCACGCAGTTCTTCCGGGAACTCTGGGCCAAAGCTCATGGTATCATTCGGAATCGGATCGCTGATGCGCAGGATGCGAACCTGTTCGATAATATCCGGTGCGACGTCAGCGACTGAAGAACGTGAATCCAGAACGCGAATGTCACCGACGAACACACGCCCTTCGTCATTCACAAAAGACTCGTCAACTGTCAGGTCCCACGGTTCTGGCATATCACCAAAGTTCCACGAAGCACCCGGCGTCAACGGCGGGCTGAAGAACGACGTTGCGAAGTCGACTTCACCGTTATACACAGCCAGCACGGCCTGATTATGACCACCGGCCTCTACTTCTTCACCCGGCGTAATACCAGCAGCCTGCAGCTCTACTGAAGGCACAATAAATCCAGAGGTCGACGCACCATCGGGGTAAGCCCAACTGCGCCCTTCGAGATCACCCAACGTGTAGATATCGCTATCGCGACGGACGAGATACTGTGCCCAGTAAACAGGCCAGCCGAAGCGCACTGCTGCCGCGTGCACTTCAATACCGCAACGATTGTTACCGATGACATACCCTGCGGCAGGGATGAAGCCCATCGAGCGCCCAGGATCGGCGCACATGGCTTCAATGGTAGCAGCGTATGAAGTCGGCACGCTGACTTCAAAGCTTAGTCCAGTTGCTGCTTCTATCGCTTCACGCAGTACTTCGCCACCCTCGATAAGCGTCTGGGCTTCTACTGAGGGGACAAAAAAGACCTGGATCGGATTATCTGGCGTGCCCAACTCCGCGTCCTGAGCGGAAACGACCGAGACACCGAACAAGGCCACCAATAAGAGAAAGATCGGCAAAAACTTGCTGAATTTCATGCGAAATCACCTCCACCGATGACTAAAAACCGCTACTGTGCAAGATAGCGCAAAATTGTTAAGAAATCAAAGAGGATGGAACAGTCCATAACTGTTCTTAACATAACTCCGCGAGCTATGTACTAAGGGGTGAGCGTATCCGCAGGTGTTTTGTGAGAGTGGTCAAATGCTAACGTTATCTATACAAGCTTGCGCTTTCGTCAGGAGGAATACATCCATATAATCGGGATTAAGAAAAACTATAGAAGTTGTTCCCACCACTGATAGGATCAACTCTGCGTAAGCACTGCAGACTGTCGCCAGGATTACGCTATGAACCCACTTCCAATGCCTTCGCTCTCACTTCGGTACGCAATCCACCGGTTCTTTACGCGATTCTCACAGTTCTTTTCTCTTGATCACAGCAATGCTGATCAGCGGCTTTATCAGCAGATCATCCTGCATAGTCCCTCCAGCATGGTCCTGGTTGATGCACAACAGCCTGATATGCCGATTGTGATGGTAAACGCCACCTTCGAACGTATTACGGGGTATCGGGAAAAAGAAGTTATTGGCCGAAACTGCCGTTTCCTGCACGGCGAAGACCGGGAACAACCAGGCATCAATACGCTTCGAAATGCGATTGCACGCGGTGAAACCTGCTCTGTCACGCTACGCAACTATCGAAAAGACGGCACGTTATTCTGGAATGAGCTACGCATTGCGCCGATAACAGATCGTGCTGGAAACATCACTTATTTCGTGGCGGTCCAGAACGATGTAACTGAAAGCAAGCAATCAGAACTGGCTCTGGCCGATGTTGAACGTCGCTACAAGCAGATATTTGATAACAACCGCGCAATAAAACTCATCATTGACCCAGATACAGGCGCAATTACGGATGCGAATAGCGCCGCTGTCGACTTCTACGGGTATTCTCGCGAAGATCTCAAGAAAATGCGCATTCAGGATATCAACATACTACCCGCAGCTGAAGTCTTTGCGGAAATGCAAAGAGCACGCTCACTTGAGCGTGCTCACTTCGAGTTCCGTCACCGCCTTGCTTCAGGTGAGATACGAGACGTTGAGGTCTATTCCAGTCCAATAGATACCACAGACAAGCGCCTACTCTACTCAATCGTCGTTGATGTTACCCAAAAGCGTGAAGCTGAAGCCCGGCGAGAACGATTATTGGAACTATTGAGGTTTCTTAACCGAACTGGCCTTGAGCTGCTCACACTGACCGACGAAGACGACGTTTACACATATATTGGCACACAACTGCAACGCCTCTTGAAAAACGTCGTGATACTGATCAATCTGCATTCCGAAGAACGTGGAATGATGATGATTCAGGGTATATATGGTTTGGGTGAAACACAGCTGGGCCGGGTAATGAAGTATCTTGGTTACCAGGTAGTAGGCAGGCAGTACACTCTCGATCCTGTCGTGACTCCGTTATTCCGACGCGGGGAACTCGTGCAATTTGACGGGGGCCTTGAAAAACTCGCAGAGCGGGTTGTGCCAAAAGCCATAAGCGCACAACTGGCCAAACTCTTCAACATTGGGCAGATTTACCTTATTGGTCTCCAAAGAGACGCAGAGATGTACGCTGGCTTGCAGCTCTATATGCGTGGGGAAGCAACGATCGAGCATCCTGAGATCATAGAAACCTTTGTGCAGCAAGCGTCGATCGTACTACAGCGCTTGCACGCTATCAAATCTCTGCGGGAATCAGAACTAAGGTACCGGGCTCTCTTCCAACAATCAAACGACGCTGTTTTCATTCTAGGGCTAGCCGGTGAACATCTGCATGTCAACCAGCGCGGTGCAGATATGCTGGGATATACGGCGGAAGAGATTATCGCAATGGCAAATGTATCTCTCGTTGCTGAAGAAGAAATCACGAGTAGCGCCTACGTCCTGGAAAGATTGCTTAAAGGCGAGCGGATCCCACCCTATGAACGTGTGTTCATTCGCAGCGACGGAAACCGAGTGACCACAGAAGTTAACGTAGAGATTGTCTATGATGACGCGGGCAATCCTTTACATCTCCAAAGTATCGTACGCGACATCACCAGACGAAAACAAATGGAAGCCAGCAATCTGGCGTTCCTCCAGGACATGAAGGCACTGCAGCAAATACACCTGAAGCTTACCGAAGTTAAGGACCTGGATGAGTTATTCAGACAAATGGTTCTTCTGCCTCAGCAGCACTTAGGCGCAGAACGGATCGGACTTTTCATTATCGACACCGTAACTGATCAGTTGCGTGGCACCTATGGTACTGACCCGGACGGCAACACAATCGATGAATCCGGCTATTTCGAGGCAATTGATGACAAACATTGGACCCATGAAATCCTGGCTGCACATAATCGCACCAAGCTGTGGCAGAATGCGCCACTCTATTACTACAAGGAACAAGTTGGACTTGGCTGGAAGATCGCAACTACTCTCTGGAACGGTCAACGCGCAATAGGCTTTCTGGTATGTGACAATCTCATCACCCGGCGTGCTCCTCGGCCATATGAAGTAGAGCTGATTTCATTGCTCGGCAGCACTTATGGGCATCTTGTTGAACGCAAGCAGACCGAGGACGCACTCAGAAAAAGTGAAGCCCAACAACGTGTTATGATCGAGGCAATGCCAGACGTGATCTTCCGCAACGCATCAGACGGGACGTTCCTCGACTACCACACTCCAGATCCCAACCTGCTCTTTGAGCCTCCGGAATCATTCCTTGGACGTAGACTAACGGAGGTCCTCCCACCTGAGCAGGCGAAGATTCATATGGCCAACATACAACGAGCCATCACGCAACAAGAAATGGTAATGCACAGCTATGAGCTGAAGCTCGCCGGACAAAAACGGCGATTCGAGATGCGCATGGTTCCATTGGGGCCTGATGAAGTACTTGCCATTACACGCGACGTGACACAGTTATGGCAGGCTCAAGAAGCCCTCGCCTATAGCGAAAAACGATTACGCAGTATCTTGGACAACATGCAAGCAATTGTCTGGTCGCTTCAACTACCTGATTATCAGCTCGATTATGTCAATTCATCGATCGAAGGCATCACAGGAAGGCCAGTTAGTGCATTCTACCAGGATCCGGAACTCTGGCTGCAGATTGTTCACCCTGATGATCTCCAACACTTACGGCGCGATGCAACAAGAATCTTGAAGTCGGGTACAGGGGACTACGAACTACGAATCTATAAACCAGACGGGGAATTACGATGGCTTCTTATGAGACTCTGGACGGTCAACAACCAGAATAATCGGGCAATTCGCATCGAGGGTGTTGCCAGCGACATTACCGAACGCAAGCTGGCACAGGAGCGCGAGTTTGCGCTTGCCCTGGAACGGGAAAGAATGCGCTTACTGACAATATTCATCCAGAACGCTGCGCATGAATTCAGGACGCCGCTTTCAATCATCAGTTTCAGCGCGCATCTCATGTCACGGATAGACAACCCCGAACGACGGGCAGGCAAAGCTGAACAAATTGATCGGCAGGTTCAAAGGATTACACGACTGGTAGATATGTTATTGACAATGGCATGGTTAGAAAGCGGCCAGCCAATGTCACAGATAGAAGTCGACATCATTGACGTCATTGACAAAACCTGTACGGAAGCCATCGCAGTGTATGGCGAGAACCCATCGCTGCATCTGGAATATCGCTTTGATCGCTCTAATCACCAGCTACTGGTAATGGGTGACCTTCATTACCTGGCGGACGCACTGTGGCAACTCCTGGACAATGCGTACCGTTTCACACCTCTCGACGGCATGATTCAGGTTATAGTTAGTATCGAGAGGCGCCATATATGGATAGATATTCAAGACTCAGGGCCAGGCATACCTGAGGACATCCTGCCACGTATCTTCGAGACGTTCTGGCGCAAGGATGAGGCCCACTCTACACCTGGGTTTGGTCTGGGTTTGCCCATCACACGGCGTATCATCCACCAGCATCAAGGCCACATAGAAGTCAGCAGTAACGTCAATGAGGGTACACGTGTACGGGTCATTTTGCCCTTGGTATGACAAACTCGATTGCCTGCTAATCGAACTCCCTTTAGAATAGAATCATGAGCATACATTCTGTACTTTTCAAACGTTATGCACTTCACACATACTCCATAGTTGAAACTAGGCGCGAGTCGGATGAACTCAGCAGTTCTTGACAATCGAACATTGGAGCGGTTGCGGCAACACGCGATAAAACAGGGTTGCACAGTTGATGCTTTGCTGAGACAGTGGCTCGATGAAAACTCCGAGAATTCTGTCCCTCCCCGTATCTATAAACGTCTTCTGGATCACACACGTGATATCGTATCGCTCTTCGACCTGGAGCTACGATATCTGTATGTCAACCCTATCCTTGGTGAGCTTTTGGGCATAGATACCGCCGAAATGATCGGCAAATCCGATCTCGAACTCGGCGTCCCAGAGGACAAAGCCGCTCTCTTGCATGAAAGCTGGGAGATTGTCATCGACGAACACAAAGAACAGATAGTCAGCTTTGAATACGAGACTGCTAATGGGCCGCTAGCACTCGAATCGCGTCTTTCACCCATCTTTGACGACCAAGGAGAGCTCCGGTGGCTGCTGGCAATCACACGCGATGTGACGCAACGGAATCAGACTGAGCAAGAGCTGCGACGTAGCGAGACGCGTCTGCGCTCTCTGGTTGATTCTCAAACTGCAATGGTAGTTCGTACGGACATGGAGGGAAATTTCACTTACTGTAACAGTGCCTGGCAACAGCGCTTTAGTTGGATGGAATCGCTCTTCATTGGACAATCTTGTCTGCAAACGATTTTGCCAATCGACCATCACAAGATGCTTCAGTCAGCAATGGATTGTATACAACAGCCGGGCAAACCGGTAACGGTAGTTCTGCGCAAACCTGCACCAGAAAATCGTGTCATGTGGACGCTTTGGGAGTTTGTTGCAATCACAGATTCTGAAAATACGCCGACCGAAGTACAATGCATTGGCTTTGACATCACGGAACTTGAGAAATCCAGAGAACAGCTCAAGTTGCAAGAAAGTGCACTGCTAGCCACAGCAAACGCGATTGTGATTACTGACCGTCACGCGAATATTGAGTGGGTTAACCCAGCCTTCACAAGTCTAACTGGTTATACGTGGGACGAAGCGCACGGGAAGAACCCCAACATACTTGTCAAATCAGGTTACCACGACCAGGAATTTTACGAGGCAATGTGGGATACAATCACCGCCGGTAAGGTCTGGATTGGCAAGATGATCAATCGACGCAAAGACGGAACATACTATACTGAAGAACAGACAGTTACTCCGGTCTACGGAGAAAGCGGAGAGATCACTCATTTCGTCGCAATTAAACAGGATATAACAGAGCGCGAGCAAGCGAATCAGATCGCCCTGGAGAACGAACGCCTGAAGGCACGTATCCAGGTAGAACAAGAGCGTACCACGCTGATACAGCAAACAGTATCTGCGCTATCGCATGACCTTCGTGCCCCTCTTTCGGTCATCTCGTCGTCCAGAAACATTCTCAGCTTGTATTTTGACCGTATCAGTGATGATCAGCGCAAGCAGAAACTCGATACAATTGGCCGACAGCTCCAATATGCATTGGAATTGTTGGACGATACGGTGATGGTCGTAAAGGGCAACCTTAATCACCGTGTCTTTCAGCCTTCGCCAATCAACCTTGATTCACTCTGCCGACTTAGCCTGGCTGAGATGAATGAGACCAATAATAAACAGCACCCACTTGTATATACCAATATCGCTCATGTTGATGTCGCCCCCGTTGATGAAATCCTGGTCAGTCGAATACTGCTGAATCTGCTCTCCAATGCAATGAAATACTCTCCCGATGGTAGTGAAATCAAATTGGAACTGGACCGCCAGGAGGATCAGGTGATTCTGCGGGTCATCGATCAAGGTATTGGCATCGACGAGCACGACTTGCCTCGAATATTTGAGCCGTTCTTCCGAGCGCGCGACGCCCGATCCAGGCATGGCAGTGGATTGGGATTAAGCATCGTGAAAGACTGTGTCGAGCGACATCAAGGAACGATTAAAGTCGAAAGCGAGGTTGGTCGCGGCACCACGTTCACGGTTGAACTGCCAACGAAATAGTTGCTACCCTGAATTCGAGAGCTTTTGCCACCCCGTAACCGAGATCACTGACAAACAAGAAGTCGATCACCTTGAATCATGATATGATAGACTGACAACCCTGTTCGAAGCGCCGCAAGCAGGAGAGCAACGATATGTCTGCAAACATTGAAGGAATGGTGCGCTCTGCGATCGAAGCAATCCGTGCTGGCAACAAAGTTGAAGCGCGCGTTCTTTTGGAAAAAGCCCTCGAACTCGATGAGTATCATGAAGAAGCCTGGTTGTGGTTGAGCGGCGTCGTTGAAAATCGTGATGAACAACGCACCTGCCTTGAAAATGTACTCGTTGTCAATCCCAACAATGAACGTGCATTGGCAGGACTAAAGGCTCTCGGCATTGATCCAGGCAAGCGCACCGAACCTACCGCGCTTGTAGAAGATCCAGCCCCATCAGCAGAACATTCTCCATTTACAGACATGGACTTTGACGAAGCGCTCGCTACCTCTTTCGATCTCGGCGGTGATGAAGCGGACGCTGGCGACGCATGGGATGAAATCATCGCAACGAGTAGCGCTAGCAGCAACTATCGCGGACCAGAATTGTCTAAGGACGATTACGACAATTGGGTAGACAGCCTGGGTTTGGCAGCAGGCGAAGAGCCCCCAGCAGCCCGGCCCGGTATAGGTACGTCTGCCGATAGTCTGGCGCATATGGCGGCTAGCAGTGGCGTATTTGATCAAGGATACGATCCTGATGATGACGATGATGCATTCACTGATTTAAGTCGGTCAGGGGCGGCTGGGGAAGATTATTCATACGCTTATAGCCCCACCCCCGATGAAGATGAGTATGTTGCACCCCGCCAACCCGATTACGCTACGACATTTGAGATTGATGAAGACGACCAGATCGATCTATCACGCGGCTATGGCCAGAATTACCTCGAAGATGAAGATATGCTTGATGACATGAGCCGCGCCGATAGTGCGGATTTTATCTTCAGTGAGGATGAGCCCGAAGGAGAAGCCGATCTTGATCACCTCTTCAGCGCGATTCCGGTAACCATCAAGCCCACACGTCTGCCAGGCACTGTCGAAAGCGTCGGACTGGGGCCAAAAGCACTGGTTGCAGTGCTCGTCCTGCTTAACGCAGTCGCTATCGCTTTCGTAGCAGCACAGGTCATGGGCTAGACAATCTTTAATCCTGTTTGGTAAAATTCGAAGTCAATTCCACTCGTCTATAGATCATACGTGAATTAGTACAATCGACGCGGTCAATGCGGACCGTCCGGTGAGGGAAAAATGGCGAATAACAAATCCGCGCTCAAGCGCATCCGTCAAAATGAAAAGCAGCGTCTACACAATCGTCAGTATCGCACACGCGCACGTACACTGATCAAGAAAGCGCGTTCAGCCATCGAATCAGGCGATAAGACCGCTGCTGCTGAAGCAACACGTGCTGCAGTCCGCGATCTCGACCTCGCTGCTCGACGTGGTGTGATTCATCCGCGCAACGCTGCCCGCCGTAAAAGCCGTTTGATGAAACAGCTTGCGGCACTGGAAACAGCGTAGACACTGCTGTACTGCGACATGAAGAATGTGATATGGCCGTCGAATAAATTGGACGGCCATATTTGCGTTATAAACTCAGTATGCTGTCGATCTGATTGATTCACTTGCATCGAGCTCAGGTTATTTCCAGCCGATAGCCTCGCCCACGCACTGTCTTTAGATAATGAGGCTTACCAGCACCATTCTCCAGCGCACAACGCAGCCACCGTATATGCACATCAAGCGTGCGCGTATCCCCGACATAATCCGTATCCCACACTTGTTTCATCAACCAGCCGCGTTCCAGAACCTCATTCGGACGTCGAAAAAACAACTCGAGCAAGGACGCCTGCTTGGGTGTGAGTGCGATTTCATCATCATGAGTCAGCAGGACACGTTTTTCGGGGTTAAGCACAAAGGGACCACAACGTAGTATGTGGCCTTCATTGACTGCGCTGACTTTAAGCAACCGTTCAATCGAGTTCGTCAATTTCCTTATCGTAAATGGCATCGTGAGTGACACGTCGGCACTCGATCGGATAGGAACAGATTCCGGTAGACAAACGTGAATGATCGGAGTTGACGGCAGGTATGTCCTTAAACGCTCACAGATGCGCTCTCCAGAGGTATTCATGCTGGCTGCATCCAGGACAACAGCAGCAACCATGTTATTCTCTATATGTTCAACCGCCTGCTTGCCACTACGTGCAAGAAGTACCTGATAGCGACGCGCCAGCCCCTTCGGAAAGCTACGAGATTCTCCAATATAGACGATGATGGTGGCCTCCGCCATATGATCGCCTTCCCCAACATGCGCACCTCAGTCGCATTGCGATCAGGTGGCCGTGAAAGTTCACGTAAATCAACACTTGATTCGTGCTGTCAGCGCCGATTTAATGACAGATAGAGCAACATACGACGAGAGCCGCACGCTGCAAGAAAATTCAGATCGTCGTGAGTGAGGCAGTAAGCGGCATTATATCACAGAAGGGAGAGCGGCGCAGACGCCCTGGCGCAGAGGCCCTGGCGTTCCGCTAATCACATGAAAGACATCGTCAAATCCGTTTTTAAGCATCACGACTGGGCCGCTCTGCCTGTACTTCACGAATGGGTCATAGAGCAAGCCATCGCAGTACAACAGATCCCCGCTCCGACCTTCTCAGAAGCAAAGCGTGGTGAGTACGTCCGCAGACAATTCACCGACCTGGGCCTTCAGCAGGTAAGTGTCGATGACTCAGGCAATGTTTATGGTCTGCGGCCTGGTCTCAATGCGGCTCTGCCTCGCATCATGGTGACTGCTCATCTCGACACGGTCTTTTCTGAAGAAACGAACTTAGACGTTCGCTATGCAGACGATCTCATCTATGGGCCAGGACTTGGTGACAACAGCCTGGGTATCGCTGGGTTGCTGGGGCTGCTCAAGTGGCTCAACGATACGGATATCAAGCTGGATTGTGATATCTGGGTCGTCGCAACAGTTGGTGAAGAGGGCCTGGGAGATCTATTCGGTATGCGCGCAGCATATGAACGCTTGCGCGACGGCGTCGCCTGTGTCATCAACCTCGAAGGCCTGGCGTATGGCTACGTTTACCACGCGGGCATTGCCGTGCAGCGGCTACACATCACCGCACATGCAGAAGGTGGGCATAGCTGGGTACATTACGGACGTCCAAGCGCTGTTCATGCATTATTGCAGCTTGGCGCGCAGATTGCACAAATCACACCCCCGAAATCTCCACGGACAACACTCAATATAGGGATGATCGAAGGCGGCCACGCAATCAATGCAATCGGCACACAGGCCGGACTTTGGCTGGATCTTCGCTCGGAAAGCCAGGTCGAACTAGATCGGCTTGTTGGTCAGGCTCATCGCCTGATACGCCTGGCCCGAACACCAGACATCCGCTTTGAGGCAAAGATTGTTGGCAACAGGCCAGCCGGTTATCTGACACCACGCCATCCTTTAATCGTGGGCGCGATGACTGCCTTAGAAGAACTCGGCGTCAAACCTAGTCTCGAAACAGGAAGCACCGACGGCAATATTCCCTTGCGAGCGGGCTGCCCTACTGTCACGATCGGCATTAGCAAAGGCGCAAATGCCCATCGTCTCGACGAATATATAGAAGTCACGCCAGTTGCCGATGGTATGCGTCAACTGATCAGTCTGGTGATCGCTGCAGCAGTTCACCAACGTGTACTGTATGAACAGGCTGCCGGAGACTAACCGGTCAGATCGCTCAACACATTCAATAGACGATCAACTTCCTCATAGGTGTTGTAATGGGCGAGTCCAACGCGCACCATACCGTGCTGGGCATGTCCGAACCTGCGCATGATCTCAATGGCGTAGTAGTCACCCGTCCAAAGGTAGATGTCACGTTCTGCAAGGTAAGCGCCAACTTCATCCGGAAAACGCCCTTCCATCACAAAGGAGACCGTTGGGACGCGCTCGGTTACTCGCTTTAAATCTGTGATACCGTAGATGCTCACATTAGGGATCGCTTGAAGTCCCTCAATAAGCCGGCTTACGAGACCTGCTTCATACGTCTGAATAGCACCCATAGCACGCTTGAGTGTCAGACGTCGGCCGTCAAAACCAGGGAAATCACCCTCGCCATACTCTTCACCAATGGCTGCCAGATAGTCCACCGCGGCTCTTATGCCGTTGATGGACTCAAACGGTTGCACGCCTGTTTCCCACTTGTGAGGTGGCACATCTTTCGCGGGCCGCACCTGATAGGCAGGGAGTTGGTCAAGAAGCTCATAGCGACCATACATGACTCCCATGTGCGGGCCGAAAAATTTGTATGAAGAGCAAAGCAAGAAATCACAACCGAGTGCCTGTACATCTACTGGAATATGAGGCGTGCTCTGTACGGCGTCAAGCACGTGCAACGCACCAACCTGATGCGCCATCTGCACAATCGGCTGAATTGGGTTGATCGTGCCAATGGCATTCGATGCATGTACGGTCGCGACGATCCGAGTACGCTCGCTCAGTGCGGCTTCATAACTCGCCATATCAAGCGTTCCGTCTTCGGTATTAATTTCAACCCATTTGACTTCCAGACCATGATCCTGGACAATCCGCAACCACGGCGATACATTTGCATCATGGTCCATACGCGTAACGACGACTTCATCTCCAGGCTGCAAGCGATTTGCCAGTGCACGACTCAGGGAGAAATTAAGCGTCGTCATGTTCGCACCGAAGATAATTTCCTCAGGTTGACGCGCATTGAGCAGATCAGCCATGGCTGAATGTGCAGCCGCTTTCATCTCCGCGCTGCGTTTGCTGGTGGCGAAATGCCCCCCTGGGATCGCGTTCATGCGGCGATAGACTTCGGTGATCGCGTCAATCACAGATTGAGGAACTTGAGTGCCGCCCGGATTATCAAAGAATGTGGGGATATTGCCGCTATCCGCGGGTAGATTCAGCGCCGGAAACTGATCGCGCACGTGGCGGGCGTCAAACTGAATAGGCATGAGATGACCTTTCTGGAGGGCAATGTTCAGCGCACACAATAAAGATATTAATCATGCAGGTTTGGCACGTTACGCATTACACTGTATGATAAGCGCTGATAACTGGCATCAATGAGTGTAGCCTATCAGGTAGGGTATGGAAAATACCAATCTTGTTCTACAAAACCAGCGTCTGAACGAGGAAATAAAGCGTCGGACCGATCAGATCTCTGCAATCAACATTGTAGCGACGGCAGTTGGTCATTCTATGGATCTCAATCTGACGCTGAACACGGCACTGGATGCGATCCGCAGCGCAGTCGGGGCGGAAGCTGCCGGGATCAGTCTCATTGATGAATCGAGCAACGAGCTTATTCTGCGCGCCCAGGCAGGTTGGATCAATGATTTCGTCATAACAAATCCCATGCGCATTCCCCTTGGACAAGGCGAAGGCATGTCCGACTGGGTGATCACTCATGACCAGGTGCTGGTCCACAATAACCTAGACGGCACCGAAAAATACGCCGTGCCCAGCTTCAAAAAAGAGGCCTTTAAGGCCCTTGCCATGGCACCAATGCATGGCAGGGGTCGCATCATTGGTATTCTGAGCATCATGAGCCACACACCAGACTATTTCGACGACGAAACTATCGGCGTCCTGAAGTCAATCGCCGACACTGTCGGTACCGCGATCGAAAATGCTCGTCTTTACGAACAACAGCTTGAACAAGAGAATCGGCTGAAAGCCGTCCTTCATTCCACCGCGGATGGCATCATCGCCACGGATCAGAACGGCCGTATAAGCCTGGTGAATTATGCTGCCGCGAATTTATTGGGCGTGCACGCCAGCGATTTACAGGGCATGCCACTGCGCGAGGCTCCTATATACATTAAGGTGCGCGATGGGCTCTTGAAGGTACTGGACTCCCCTGATGACACGACACTAAGGACATTTCAGGTTTCGGTAGAGGATGGACCGGAACTCTCTGTGATGGTATCACCAGTGCGCGTTCCCAGTCAGATCACGGCTCAGGTAGAGAGTGATGGCTGGGTAATCGTGCTGCAAGACATCACGCACCTGCGCGAAGCAGAGATTGCGCGTGTCCAGTTTATACAGGCCGCAGCTCATGACATGAAGAATCCCTTAGGCGTAACACAAAGCTCATTGCACATGCTGGAGAGCATGATACAAACGGATGACAAGACCGTCCAAGAGGTAATGGATATCGCACGCACAAGCATCAAGCGCTTGCGTCGGCTGATTGACGACATGATGCATATCGAAGAAATTGAGAGCGGTTACAATCTACACATCGAAGAAATCGACCTGCGCGAAATGTGTTTTGAAATCGGCGTACAAACAGGGCCTCTGTTGTCATCTGCGGGGATCACACTGACCACAGTGTTCGCTGATGATCTACCCGCCACTCTTGCACTCGATCGTGAGTGGATCCAGCGTGCGCTAAACAATTATCTCGAAAACGCTTCCAAATATGCGCCGAATACTCAGGTGCAGTTCAAGGTGTACCGGAAAGAAAACTTCGTCCACTTTGAAGTCATCGATGACGGGCCTGGGATCCCGAGACAGGCACAGATGCGCCTATTTGAGCGTTTCTTCCGCGTTAGCGCCCGGCATGTTGACGTCGATGGCAGTGGACTGGGTCTGGCGATTGTAAAATCAGTCGCAGAAGCACATAAAGGCACAGCCTACATTCATAGCGAAGAGGGTCAGGGCAGCACCTTTGGCATCACCGTAATGATTGGCCTGTCAGCTGGTGCCAAGCGTAATGTCTGAGTGTTATCCGTCTGAGAAGCCTGAATCGGGCGAAAATCAAATCCAGAGATGGCGTTGTCCGAACTGCGGGCAGCACCACTTCACGTCAGCTCCTGCTGAACCCCCTGATATATGTGATTATTGTCGCGACCTGACAACCTGGGAGAGATTACCGGTCAGATTGCCGTGTAAACGTCCTGGTGATGCGTGAGACACGCTGCTTCGCCTCAACTGCGATCGATGGCCGACCGGACAGCACGTGCTGTCTGCATAAATTCAGGGGTGTAGATCAGATCCACATTGCGCGGACGTGGTAGTTCCACCTGAATATCCGCAACAAACCGTCCAGGGCGCCGACTCATAACCAGGACTCTATCCGCCAACAAAACCGCTTCATTGACATCGTGGGTGACCATAAGAACAGTCTGACGATGCTGGGCCCATACCGTCAGCAAATCCAGGCTGATCTTTTCGCGCGTTAGAGCATCGAGTGCGCCAAAAGGTTCATCCAGCAGCAATACGTCCGGCTGTTGGATGAGTACACGGCCCAAAGCAACACGCTGGGCCATCCCACCTGATAGCTCCGCTGGAAAAGCCTCCGCAAAATCCGCAAGGCCCAGTGGTTCAAGAAGACTTAACACGTTGCGCTTGCGGACTACCGGGCTGACACCGGCAATTTCCAGTGGTAGCCCGACATTCTGTTCGACTGTGCGCCAAGGCATCAGGTTGGCATCCTGGAACATCACACCTATACGACGTGACGGGCGCTTTATCGGCCTATCATCCAACCAGGCCTGCCCCTGTGTTGGTATCTGCAAGCCTGCGATGATCTGCACCAGGGTACTCTTGCCGCAACCACTTGGACCCAGGAGGGCTACGAACTGTCCAGCGTCGATCGTCGCTGAAACTGGCCCAAGCGCATCCAGTGTACCCCCGTCAGGTGCGACAAAGGACATGCCAACCTGATTTATGCGTAGCCTCATTACTGAGCGCCCGATTCGCTCTGGATAAACGTATTGGTGAACAACATCTCTACATCTAGGGATTGGTCCAGAGCGTCCATGTCAAGCAGTGTTGACTGCATCGCCTCCCAACTGCTGAGTTCGCTGTAACCTAGACTTTCGGCATCCCAGAGATCGATGCTAGCCAGCAGTACTTCGAACTGCGTCAGGTCCACCGTATCCGTAACACGGTTCTCCAGATATTCCATCATCAGGGTACGGCTGGCCGCTATAGCGTCACGGTCTGGATCATCAGCCAGGAACACATCTTGTTCGTCCGCCAGAGATTCCATTGCCTCACGCAACTCATCAGATAGCGGCAAATTGTCTACGTAAGTAGCACTCAGCAGATAGGCGCGTGCCGGGTTATTGATCGTCAGACGAAGACCAGCGTCAAAAGCATCCACAGCCGCAGCGACCAGTTCAGGGTCATTTGTAGCAAGCGACTGACCTGTAATGATCCCATTGGATACCAGGTCAGCCGCCTGGCTCACCGGGAACACTTTAATGCCAGTCACATCGCCACACACTTCCTCGTCGATCCGGGTTTGAATCTGTATCGGTTCGTTATTGATATAGATTGTCGCTGCATCTATTGCACCACCCAGACAGAAAACATCTGGCGCTGAAAAACCAATCTCCTGAAGATCGATATCCCGCTCAGTGAGTCCGGCACTCAGCAACAACGCCGTCAGTCCGCTGTACGATGCACCGAATCGCCCCGGCAACCCAACACGCATGCCTTGCAGATCCTCGATCGATTCAACGCCACTATCCTCAGCAACCACGATCCCAACCGGGTACTCCTGGAACCATTCATAAACATACAGAATAGAACGCTGCTGCGAAGCGGCCAAGATCACCTGCTCACCGCTAACTACTCCAAAATCTGCCTGACCGGCAGCAACCAGATCAATCACATCAGGTTCGTTGAGATATTCAAATGTAATGCGTTGGCCGGCTTCTTCAAAATATCCTGCTGCTTCAGCAACATAGAATGGCGCAAACTGGATGTTAGGCACGAACGTTAACAAGAATCGTACATCGCGCACGTCCTGCTGTGCTGTAGATAAACCGGCTAGCATTGAACCCACTAACCACACACTGAATACCAGCAGAATCCGCTTCATGTTCATGTTCCTTTATTCCTCAAGTGGTAGTTAAAAACTCAAACACTAGCAACGCTGCCGGAGCGACGTTGCCATGACAACAGACGCCGTTCGAGTACGCTCACGCCTGTATACAGACTGAGCGCTAACGCCGTCATAGTCAGCACATAGACGATCACCAATGCCGTATCGTATTGATTGCGGGCCACAGTGATCATTGACCCCAGACCGTCGCCAACACTGACAAACTCGCCAACGACCGCACCAATAACCGCCAGCGTTGCGCTGGTCTTCAGACCAGTCAATAACACTGCCAGGCCGGCCGGCAACTCCAGCTTAATGAACATCTGCCAGGGCGTCGCGTTCAGTGCGCGCATCAGATCACGAAGACCGTTTGGCACGGCGCGCAATCCAACGACGGTGTTCATGAGTGTCGGGAAAAAGACGATGATTGCCGCCGTGACGATCTTCCCGGTTACCCCACTGCCGAACCAGATAATCAGCAAAGGCGCATAGGCAACAACCGGGGTCGCCTGAAACGCAACAACAATAGGGGCCAGCAAATCCTCAAGTAGCGGGTATTTGACAATCGCATACCCCAAAAAAGAACCGACACTCACGCCAATAATCAGGCCCAGAGTCAGTTCGTAAAATGTGATAAACGTATGATAGAGAAGTTCGCCATCGCCTAAGGCTTCGAGAAACGCTTCAGCTACTTCAGCCGGGGCAGGTATCAGGAAGCGCGGATATAGCCCCGCCCAGACAACTAGCTGCCAGACAATCAGCAGAACCCCGATCGTCAGCAGCGGTGACACACGTCGCAGCCATATTCGCTTACGGCGAACAATCCGGCGCTCAGGCTTAGTCGCCTTGGTGCTGTTCTTGATAGGGAATGCATCTTGCATAGAAAAACCCCGCATTCTGACCAGAACAACGGGGCAAGTAGATAAACATAACCAGACCAGGGAACATATCTATGCGAAAGAGGCGTCCATCGTTGTAACCGAGGACGCACACTGCAAAGACATCTACCTGGTTGGCTGACCTTCTACCATCCGGACTATAACCGTCGGCTCTGGATTTTCACCAGATCCACCGGCGCAGCTGATAAGCCACGTCGCACCTGCACAGGGGTGCAGATGGCACGGGTCGCGGGCTTGGCACATAACGCGCTTTACCGCCGGTCGGGAATTGCACCCTGCCCCGAAGGTCTGCTCAATTGTTGTCTTCAATTAAAGTCATTATAGCAAGCTCAGACAGAGGACTCAATCACGAGTTACCAGAATCGTCATCAATGGTGTGTGACATCCGTCTCGGATTCGGCATCTGCCACTTCATCTGCATAATCACGCATATCAGGAGCAGCATCATCATGATTGAGGTCTTCTGATGAAATCGTCAACATTTCATCAAACAGATCTTCCACATCTTCGTCGGCATCTTCGAATGTTGCCGTAACTTCGGCCTCCTCAGGAGATTCTGCATCATTGGCGATCTCCTCCTCTGGAGTCTCCTCAGAGGCCACGTTCTCAGATACGGCGTTCTCAGATACGGATTCCGAGCTTGCAACCGCTGTGGGGCGCAAAGGGAAATCATGTTGGCCACGATCCATTTCCGACTGCGGTTCCGCAGGGGTGGCATTCAACAGTGTAAACATGAAGCGGCCACCGCTGCCCTGGCTGTTGCCCTCCGCCCAGATCTGCCCACCATGAGCTTCGACAATATGTTTACAGATGGCGAGACCGAGTCCACTACCCTCGCGTTTAGTACGAGCTGTGTCCACCTGGTAGAACCGCTCAAAAATGCGTTCACGCTGATTTTCGGGGACGCCAGGGCCATTATCGTAGATGCTCACTGCAACATCTTCACCATTGACCTGCGCGCTGATTGTTATCGCATCCCCTTCCGGTGACCACTTGATCGCGTTTCGAATGAGATTAACGAAAACGCGCCGCGCCTGATCACGATCCGCGAAAACCTCCAGTTTTTGCGGAACATGCAACACCATTGTCAGCCGTTTGTCATCTAACTGATCCTGTAAGCGCTCAATGGCTTCTTCAACAACCTCAATGAGCCGCAGCGGCACAAGCTTCATGATTGCCTGCCCGGACTCAATCATCGAGAGATCAAGTAGTTCCTGGACCAGCTTCTCTAATGCATCCGTTTCCTGACCAATATCGCGCAAGGATTGAATACTGGCTTTACGCTTAGGTTTGTCCTCATCGTGAAACAGGCTATCTATGCGCAGACGAATGTTTGCGATCGGTGTACGTAACTCATGCGAGATATTCGCCACCATATCGCGCCGCGAGCGATTCAACCGTACCAATTGCGTGATGTCTTGCAGTGCAACGCCAACAAACACGCCATCATCCTGATACCGGATTACCTGCGTACGAACTTTGTAGTATTGACCTTTATAGCTGAACTGTTCTTCGAGCCTTTCTTCTTCATCGAACGCTCTTTGAACAATCAAATCCAGATCAGGTGCCTCGATAATCTGCGTGAGTTTCTCACCGATTGGACTAAGCTGACCAAAAAACGACCCAGCCGATCGGTTGGAGGCCACAATAGTTAACTCAGCATCCAACACAAAGACCAGGTCATAGGCCACATTCGCAATCGTTGCGAAAAGCGCTTTGCTCTGCAAGGATTCGCGTTCAGTTGTTGCAATCTGCTGACGCAGTTCAGCAATCAGATGCTCCTGTTTCACCAGTTCCGCACGTAGGTCCTGAGCCAGATTCTCAGCGGTTGCAAGATTCTGCTGAACACTGACCAAAGTCTGGTCCTGGGCACTTATGGATCTATTCTGTTGTGAACTCAGTCGCCTTAACGACTCGCGCTGGCGAAGCAGGGCAATCACCAGCGCGAGGATAACCATAATTTGTAAGATAATTAGTGCCTCAGTCATAGCGTTCCTGCGCCCAACTGGCGCTATCCCTCAAAGCGGTAGCCGACCCCTCTCACAGTGATGATGCGACGTGGATTGGAGGGATCGTCTTCTAGTTTTTCCCTCAGCCAGCGGATGTGAACATCGACGGTTCGTTTATCAACAAAGTAATCGTAACCCCAGACCTTCGTCAGGATGAGGTCGCGCGATAGCACAGCGTTCTTGTTCCGCATGAGTTCGGCAAGCAGGTCGAACTCTTTGTTGCTGAGTTTGATCTCGTCTTCACCTTTGAAGACGCGCCTTCCAGTTAAGTTCAGGCGTAAATCCTGGGAGACGATTTCATCCTGTTGAATCATCGCCTCAGGCTCTGGACGCCGCATGACAGCTCGCACACGCGCCAGAAACTCGCCTAATCCAAATGGCTTTACGATATAATCGTCAGAACCACTCTCCAGACCAACGATCTTGTCGACTTCAGTACCTCGTGCCGTCAACATGATGATACGTATGTGCTTGGTCGATGGTTCGTTGCGCACCATACGGCACAGGCTCAAGCCATCCAATCCTGGCAGCATGATGTCAAGGATGATCAAATCGGGCTTGTCATTTAGGACACGCTCCCACCCTGTTTCACCATCCAGCGCTGTTGTGACTGTGTAACCTTCCGCTCGTAGCTTGTCGGCAAGGTTATTGACCAGCGTTTGCTCATCTTCAATGATGAGTATCTTCTTAGCCATAGTGTAACACCTGAGAGGCGATTGACCCGGTTAACGGTAGCACAGGAATAATAAGCCGATGTTAAAGTTGTGTGGCAGCAATCTTAACTCTCGATGCCTGTTCGGCTGTTGATTTCAACGCATTACTGCCCTAATAGTCACCTGCGCAACTCGGAAGCTGACCGAACTCCCTGCAGGCCCTCAGCATTTAGTACTGCTCGACGAATCGACGTGGCAACCACTTCCGCGGCATATGCACCAATCACAGCAGGGTTCGCCTTGTGTTCGCCAGTCGCCAGACAAAAGATGGTGTCGCCATCAAAGGGCGTATGAGCTGGTCTCACGGCACGCGCAATGCCATCGTGCGCCATTTGTGCAACTTTTGTTGCCTGTGCCTTGTCGAGACGTGCATTGGTCGCTACAACGCCGATAACTGTATTCTGAGCTTCTGATGTTGGCCCAGAAGCATGGGCCATTGTTTTCAGCACCGACAAGGTATCTGTGAAGCCACCATCTGGGCTGAGCAGGCCAGCGATGACCTGACCCTGTTCATTGACGATATCGCCAACGGCATTGACTACGATCAGTGCAGCCACAACCAAGCCCTTACCGAGATCAATGCTGACTGATCCGATGCCGCCTTTTGTAGCGAGCTGTGGCCCCATCATTGCACCACACATCGCTCCTGTTCCTGCACCGACGCTGCCTTGAACAACAGCATCGCCGTTGGCTGCCTCACATGCGGCATAGCCCATGCTAGCGTCAGGATAGACGTCTGAACGCCCTAGCGAGAGATCAAACAGAATTGCAGCCGGCACAATCGGAACAATCGCGCCGCTTCCCGTTTTATAGCCTATGCTTTTCTCAGAAAGATAGCGCATTACACCATCAGCAGCCGCCAGTCCAAAAGCGCTACCACCCGCTAAGATGACAGCGTTCACATATTGGATCATATTCTGCGGCTGAAGCAGATCAGTTTCGCGTGTGCCAGGAGCGCCCCCTCTCACATCAACCGCCCCAACAGTATTTTCCGGGCAAAGCACAGCGGTACAACCTGTCGCCGCACTGAGATCAGAGGCATGACCGACCCGGATACCTGGCACAGCAGTGAGTGTCATTCAGTCATCCTCTGCTTCGTCTTCATTATCATCTAAAAAATACTGGATAGGTGAAGAATCATCAGGAAGTTCTTGGTTTGGTTGGGCAGTATCTTCAAGTATCGCGAGTGCGTGTTCGTAATCCGGGTGACGCACGAGCACATGACATTCGCCAAGTTTTCCAATGCTGATGCCTATAGCACTGGCTGCTGCCTCGCGCTGTACTATCGCCGGAACATCAAAACTGCGAAGACGCGCCGCAACAATATGGGCTTCAGTTTCATTGTTAGTGCTGAATACCGCTATAAGAGGTGAACCTGAATTAGATTGAGGGGTTATTTCGCTCATAGTACTCATTATAGCACTGCTGAGATGAGTACGTAAGCGGAAGGCGCAAACTAAACAGCAAAAAGGGGCATTAACATGAAAACGGCAGAGGTAAGAAGTTGGATAAGGTTGGCAGCGGCCTACTCTCCCACACAGTCACCCGTGCAGTACCATCGGCGCTTGCGGGCTTAACTTCCGGGTTCGGCATGGGACCGGGTGTACCCCCGCAGCTCTAACCACCAACACACGCTTGTGCGCTCACAACTCCCTACGCTCTGCCGCTCATTTCACACATCCAGCAGCTCGCAGAATAGTCTACAACACGATCTTCTTCCGAGAACAAGTTTCAAGAACAAGCTGTATCAACAAGCTACTTCTGCTTGCATTCCCGCTTGCACACACACTCACACACGAGGTTCACGCTTCCATCCACAGATGAAAGTGCCTGCACCCCCGTATCACCCACTGAAAAGCCCTCGACCATTAGTACAGGTCCGCTACACACATTGCTGCGCTTCCACGCCCTGCCTATCAAGCTGGTCGTCTTCCAGCGGTCTTACTCCCTCTGGGGGATGGGGAGTCTCGTCTTGAGGCGGGCTTCCCACTTAGATGCCTTCAGCGGTTATCCCTTCCGCAGGTCGCTACCCGGCTATGCAGCTGGCGCTACAACCGGCACACGAGCGCTGCGTCCACCCCGGTCCTCTCGTACTAGGGGCAGCCCCTCTCAAACTCCCAACGCCTGCAGCGGATAGAGACCGACCTGTCTCACGACGGTCTGAACCCAGCTCACGTACCGCTTTAATGGGCGAACAGCCCAACCCTTGGGACCTTATCCAGCCCCAGGATGCGATGAGCCGACATCGAGGTGCCGAGCCTTGTCGTCGATGTGAACTCTTGGACAAGACTAGCCTGTTATCCCCGGGGTAGCTTTTATCCGGTAAGCTACGGCCTTTCCACTCAGCGCCGTAGGATCACTAAGCCCGACTTTCGTCTCTGCTCGACGTGTCTGTCTCGCAGTCAAGCTGGCTTTTGCCTTTACACTCTGCGACGGGTTTCCATTCCGTCTGAGCCAACCTTTGGGCGCCTCCGTTACCCTTTGGGAGGCGACCGCCCCAGTCAAACTGCCCACCAGTCACTGTCCCCCCGTCTCACAACGGTGGGTTAGGGTCAAGATGTAGCCAGGCTGGTATTTCAACGTCGGCTCCACGCAGACTGGCGTCCACGCTTCCTCGCCTCCCAGCTATCCTACACAAGCTGCACCCTAACGCAATGACAGGCTACAGTAAAGCTCCACGGGGTCTTTTTGTCCTGCTGCAGGTAGTACGCATTTTTACGCACACTTCAATTTCGCCGGGTCCCTCGTTGAGACAGTGCTCCGCTCGTTAGGCCTTTCGTGCGGGTCGGAACTTACCCGACAAGGAATTTCGCTACCTTAGGACCGTTATAGTTACGGCCGCCGTTCACCGGGGCTTCATTTCGGTGCTTGCACACCTCCACTTAACCTTCCGGCACTGGGCAGGCTTCAGCCCCTATACGTCACCTTTCGGTTTCGCAGAGACCTGTGTTTTTGGTAAACAGTCGACGGAGCCTCTTCTCTGCGGCCCACTCTCGTGGGCAGCCCTTCTCCCGAAGTTACGGGCTCATTTTGCCTAGTTCCTTAACGAGGGTTCTCCCGTTGGCCTTGGTATCCTCTACCCATCTACCTGTGTCGGTTTGCGGTACGGGCAACGGCGCTTACAGCTCGGTCTTTTCTCGCTCCAGAGTACTTCTCACTTCTCGCCCGAAGGCTCGGCATCGCGGGATTCCTCCGCTTACCACCACAATCCACTCAGTGGCTGAGCTTCCTCTAGAGTTACCTCACCAACACGCCGCCGGTACGGGAATATTAACCCGTTGTCCATCGCCTACGCCTCTCGGCCTCGGCTTAGGCCCGACTAACCCGACGTGGACTGACCTTCCGTCGGAAACCTTAGATTTTCGGCCAATGCGGTTCTCACGCATTTCTCGCTACTCATGCCAGCATTCGCACTTGTGCCCGCTCCAACGCCCCTTGCCGGAACGCCTTCTCCGCTGACACAACGCTCCCCTACCATGCTTCTCAGCATCCCAGGCTTCGGTGATGTGCTTAGCCCCGTTACATTATCTGCGCAACTGCGTTTGACCAGTGAGCTGTTACGCACTCTTTAAAGGGTGGCTGCTTCTAAGCCAACCTCCTGGCTGTCTCAACACAGTCACATCATTTACCACTTAGCACATACTTCGGGACCTTAGCCGAGGGTCTGGGTTGTTTCCCTCTCGACGACGAAACTCATCTCCCGCCGTCCGACTGCTGCGCTTCTCATACCGGCATTCGGAGTTTGATTGGGTTCGGTAAGCTAGACGCCCCCTAGCCCATTCAGTGCTCTACCTCCGGTACTCAGCACGCAACGCTAGCCCTAAAGCTATTTCGGGGAGAACAAGCTATCTCCGTGTTCGTTTGGCATATCACCTCTAACCACAGGTCATCCCCTAATTTTGCAACATTAGTGGGTTCGGCCCTCCCGTGCGTGTTACCGCACTTTCAGCCTGCCCATGGTTAGCTCACACGGTTTCGTGTCCAATCCAGACCACTCTGCGCCCTCTTCAGACTCGCTTTCGCTTCGCCTTCGACTGTCTCTGTCTTAAGCTCGCCACCTGGATTGACTCGCTGGCTCATTCTCCTAAAGGCACGCCGTCAGGACTCACGTCCCTTCGACCGGTTGTAAGCGCACAGTTTCAGGTTCTCTTTCACTCCCCTCGCCGGGGTTCTTTTCATCTTTCCCTCACGGTACTTTTTCACTATCGGTCATCTGGTGTATTTAGCCTTGGACCGTGGTCGGCCCAGCTTCCCACAGAATTAGCGTGCTCCGTGGTACTCAGGATCCTCGCCGTGTCGCTTTGCCACGCCTACGGGACTCTCACCCTCTTCGGTCGGCCTTCCCAGACCGTTCCGCTTCGCGCCGCAACACTTGCGCAAGTCCTACAACCCCGACCAGCAAGCTGGCCGGTTTGGGCTCTTCCGCTTTCGCTCGCCACTACTCGCAGAATCTTCTCTTCTCCTCCGGGTACTTAGATGTTTCAGTTCCCCGGGTTCCCTCTCCTCTCGGAGTGACAGGGCATAACCCCTGCCGGGTTTCCCCATTCGGATACCTCCGGCTCTTGCGGTTGCACACACCTCACCGGAGCTTTTCGCAGTGTGCCACGTCCTTCCTCGGCACCAGATGCCAAGACATTCACTATGCGCCCTTATTCGCTTTTCACCGTGTGATACGGAGATGCTGACACTCTCATCTCACAACCTCTCGTCTTCCTCGAGGTTGTCAAATTTCTACGCTCTTCTCTGACGTCTGCAACAGCTCCTCGAGGACGCCTCGCGTCCCCACCCAAACCGTCTCTGACGTCTGTGTGCGTGTGTCTTCTTCTCCGGTCGTCGCTCTCCTCAAAGAACTCGCGCCACCGCGCGTCGCTCTTCTCCTGCAACAACCTCACCTGCTCTCTTTATCGCGTTGTATCCAATTCTTAAGCTGCACCGCGATAGGGCAGTGCCCCATCGCTCAGGCTGGCTCCTCAGAACCGCCCGCCGCTGACGACCAGCTCTCGCTGATCTCCAACCACCGACGTTCCTGACCGCCGCACTCTTCCCATCTCTACCGATGAAAAAAGCTCGACTTCACCGCCGAGCTTTCATTTGACACAGACAATCACACTACCGGTTACATCCGGTTTAATCGCTTTCGATTAAGTGTGGTCAGGACTGTCAAATGATCGCTCTCGCTAAATTTGCTTGTTAATCGAGTAACAGCAGTTTATCAAATCGATCCTGCTGTGTCAATGATGGCTAGTATGCCAAACATTGAATGGAGATGAAGGGACTCGAACCCATAACCTACGCCGTGCAAAGGCGTCGCTCTCCCAGTTGAGCTACATCCCCACTGCATGAAGAAAAATCACACAGTAAAGGTGGGCCTGACAAGACTTGAACTTGTGACCTCACGCTTATCAGGCGTGCGCTCTAACCAGCTGAGCTACAGGCCCGTATTTCAGTGCCCGATATGACGCCGCCCTTAGCGGCAGGTTAGTGGGAAGGACAGAGTGAGTCCTGTCTGTTGGGTTTAGCGGTCGTCACAGCTCGCGCTGCAACAACATCGCTCTTAGAAAGGAGGTGATCCAGCCGCAGCTTCCGCTACAGCTACCTTGTTACGACTTCGTCCCAGTCACCAGTCCTGCCCTCGGCGGTAGCCTCCGTTAGGTTAGCTTCCCGACTTCAGGCATAACCAGCTCCCATGACGTGACGGGCGGTGTGTACAAGGCCCGGGAACGTATTCACCGCACCGTGCTGATGCGCGGTTACTAGCAACTCCGACTTCATGCAGGCGAGTTGCAGCCTGCAATCCGAACTGAGATCGGCTTTCAGGATTGGCTCCACCTCGCGGCTTCGCGACCCATTGTACCGACCATTGTAGCGTGTGTGTAGCCCTGGATATAAAGGCCATGCTGACTTGACGTCATCCCCACCTTCCTCCCGTTTACCACGGGCAGTCTCGCCAGACACCTGTAACTGGCAACGAGGGTTGCGCTCGTTTGCGGACTTAACCGAACACCTCACGGCACGAGCTGACGACAGCCATGCAGCACCTGTCTCTGTGTCCCGAAGGAACAGGAGTATCTCTACCCCCCTCACAGGATGTCAAACCCAGGTAAGGTTCTTCGCGTAGCCTCGAATTAAACCACACGCTCCGCTGCTTGTGCGGGCCCCCGTCAATTCCTTTGAGTTTTAGCCTTGCGACCGTACTCCCCAGGCGGTTCACTTAGCGCGTTTGCTTCGACACCCATAACCCGTAGGTCACGAACGTCTAGTGAACATCGTTTACGGCATGGACTACCGGGGTTTCTAATCCCGTTCGCTACCCATGCTTTCGCGCCTCAGCGTCAGTTGAGTGCCAGGAGGCCGCCTTCGCCTCTGGTGTTCCTCCGCATCTCTACGCATTTCACCACTACACGCGGAATTCCACCTCCCTCTCACTCACTCTAGATCGCCAGTATCAACCATCCTCTCCCAGTTTAGCCGGGAGCTTTCATGGCTAACTTAACGACCCGCCTGCGCGCGCTTTACGCCCAGTAACTCCGGATAACGCTTGCGTCCTACGTTTTACCGCGGCTGCTGGCACGTAGTTAGCCGACACTTATTCCTGCGCTACCGTCCTCCTCGTCACGCAGAAAAGGGCTTTACGATCCGAAAACCTTCTTCACCCACGCGGCGTCGCTGCGTCAGGCTTTCGCCCATTGCGCAATATTCCTCACTGCTGCCTCCCGTAGGAGTCTGGGCCGTGTCTCAGTCCCAGTGTGGGGGGCCACCCTCTCAGGTCCCCTACCCGTCGTCGCCTTGGTAAGCTCTTACCTCACCAACTAGCTGATGGGCCGCAGCCCCATCCTCAAACGCCTCAGCTTTTCTCACAACCCTCTATTGGTCGTGAGCTCATCCGGTATTAGCCCACGTTTCCGCAGGTTATCCCAGTCTTGAGGGTAGGTCAGCTACGTGTTACTCACCCGTTCGCCACTCTCGAACCAGTCGAAACCAGTTCTACCGTTCGACTTGCATGTGTTAGGCACGCCGCCAGCGTTCATCCTGAGCCAGGATCAAACTCTCCGTAGTCAACTTCACAAGTCGACTTCTTCAGCCGACTTCATCAACTCCGGTCCCTTTGATCCTCCTCGCAGATCTCTCGAACTCTCGTCCAAGTTATCCATCGCTGGAGTCTAAAAAAGGAACTCTTGACGAGTTGTGCTTGTCTTCTCTGACGACAACCTCTCAGGTTGTCGTTCTGACGTCAGTATCGCAATTCTCCTCCAAGATCCCTCTCAGAGTTTCCTCGCGCACCGCGTCGGACAAGCCCCGCTCCGTCTCATCCCACTATCCTGCTGTTAAGGTGCTCACCAGGCTTCTCTACTCATCCCACCTGGCTACTGAGCCTCGGAACCTTTCAACTCGCGTTTCAGGCCCCCTCAGCTTACAGAGATAAGCATACCAACGTCGCCCTAACCCCGTCAAGGCTTTTCTCAGCCTTTTTGACTCGCCTCGTGAACTTCGTTTGGGATATGACCCACTTTTCCCAAAGTGACCCTCTCCCCAACTCAGCCCGCGATTCAGGGCACGTCGGTTCTCTCTCTATCTGGTTGTGCTTCAGCTCCCGCTTTCAGCACCTCCGTCCCGCTTGTTAAGCTCAGCTGCGTACATCGTACAGCCTGAACATATTAGAGGATATGTCCCCTAAGGTCAAGCATCAAATTACGAATCTGGGCCATTCTCTAGTCGATTTCAGGCTGCAATACTTCCATCGGAATCTCAACCTCTGGCACTTTTGAATGCCCTTTATCACCGATTACATCCTTGACATAAATTTCTGATACAAGATCAACGGTCAACGCAGTCAACGGAACTGCTAGCATGACACCCAGGAAGCCGAAGAAAACCCCGAAAACAATCTGACCAACCAACACAAGAACTGGTGCAAGATTCATGCTTTCGCTGGCCAATAACGGACCAATTATCTGACTCTGCAGGAAAGAGACGCCATAGATAATCACAACAACCAGCAACGTGCTCTCAGGCGTTTGAATTACGGCGACTGCAATGGACGGAATCAATGCTAAGAGTGGCCCAAAGTTCGGGATAAATGATAGTACACCAGATAAAACGCCCAGCGCTGCCCATTGCTCTACACCAATAATCGCCAGACCAACTGCAGTTCCGAGGCCAACAACTAGCATAGAAGCCGCTGTGACTCGCCACCATGCGCGAATGGTCTTGTCCAGACGGACCAGGATTTCACGCATGCGGTCACGATACCAAAGAGGCGTGAGCGAGACTACCCCATCAAGATACCGCTGAGGCTCAGCAAGAAAATAGACACAGAGAAAGAATATAATGAGGGTGCTCAGCAAGAGGTTAGCTACGCTGCCAACCAGCGGCACTACCGACACGCTCAGAGAACCAAGCGCGTTCACAATCTGAGTCAATGCCTGATTGATGAAATCTGGTGTTATCGCAATGTTGACATTGCTCAGTACGTCTTCCAGGAACGGAAACGTAGTATTAAAGTCACCACGATTCCAGGCTTCAATGAGTCGGTCGACACCACGCGGAATGATATCCGTAAACAAAACGCGGAACTGATCAACAAGGGTCGGGAATACCAGTGCCATCAATATGACGACTGAGATAATTCCCAGAACATTTGCCAGGACGATCGCCAGCGGTCGCGATACGCCTCGGTTCACAAAAAACCGTACTGGTATGGATACGAAAACTGTTAAAAGCACAGCAGCGAATGCGAGCATGAGGATGCTGCGAATACTCCACATCGCCGCGACGAAAACGATCGAGATAATGCCGACAAACACCCAATTTATGTTCTTGCTGAAGCCGCTGTCGGTACGGATCATGGCCCAGTTATTTCTCCGTTCTCCTGTGACGAAACACCAGCCATAATACTCATAACTGCATCAAACATCAGTCGCCGACGTATTTTACAACCAGCATTGTTAGATCATCGAAAGGCGGTTGACCCGCACAAAAATCGGATACATCATGCAGTATGTTGTCGCGGATTTCAGAAGCACTCTGTGTTGCGTATTCGGCAACAACATTAGCCAAACGTGCCTCTCCGTACGGCTCAGATTGTGGATTCTCAGCTTCAGTCAGGCCATCTGTATAAAACACCATGATGTCGCCCGGTTGTAATGTTACTTCATGAGCCTGTACAGGATTGTTCGGGAACCATCCGAGCGCACGCCCTCCAATTGGCATGAACTCCACGTCCCCACTCGATTGGCGGTAAAGCACAGGCGGATTATGACCCGCATTGACGTGTATACTTTTTCCACCAATACCGAAGCGGCTGTAGTACATGGTAACAAACATACCATTCTGTTCAGCATCTACCAGCAGTAGATCATTAGCAAGCGACACAGTCTCCACAGGAGCCATTCCCGCATGTGTATGACTCCGAATATAGGTTCTCGCGACTGCCATGAACATCGCAGCAGGCGCACCTTTATCACTGACATCTGCAATCACAGTTGCAAGCGTGCTGTCCTCAGGACGAAACACATCATAGAAATCGCCTGCCACTTCGCGCGCGGCCTCCCACCAGGCCGCCACGTCATACCCTGATAACTCAGGAATATAATGAGGCAACAAACCTCTCTGTATCTCGCGAGCCATCTGCAGTTCGCGTTCCAGGCGGCCCTTTTCCTTCGCCACCTGATACAATCTTGCATTCTCGATAGCCTGGGCTGCCAGCCCACTAACCGCACTTACCAGCGACATATCATTCGGGCCGAACATCCCCGCTTTCATGGCAGTATCCACGTAGACAACGCCTACCAGCCGATCCTGTACAAGCATTGGTGTGCAAAGGATCGCCCGCAGCTTTTGCATGATGATACTCTTTGCGCCAGTGTATGCCTCGTCGAACTGGGCATTGTTCGTCAGGATGGGTTTACGTTCCTGCACCACGCGATTTACAATCGTTGTGCTGAACCCTTCGCGCTCGATTGTCGCCCCGTCGATGCCACGTGCAACCAAAACCCTCAGCGTATTCTGGTCCGAATCATGGACCATCAAAAATCCACGTTCCGCCCGGGTAACATGCATGATGGCATCGATCGCGTTGTTAAGTGCCCGATTGAATTCCAGGCTACTATTGATCCACTGCGCAATCTGAAACAGGGTCTGAAGGTGATCGTGAGTAAGCTGTTCCGGTGAGGCATCGCTCATATGTGAGGTTGTCCTGTACGATGCTGGCATAGCTTGAATCGCATTATAACATCCTTAATATCCCCATGCGAATACAGAGGAGGCTGTCTGTGGTCATGCCCACTGCGTAGGGCCTGGCAAAGACGTTATAATCCTGCGACACCACTGCCCATAAAGGATTTGATATGAAATTCGATGTAACGATTTTTCCTGATGATCTCAACAGTGCAACAGAAATCGGTCGCACTGTGGAGAATTATGGTTTCGATGGCTTGTGGACGGCAGAGGCACAGCACAATCCATTTCTGCCGCTAACGCTTGCTGCCAGCAGCACAAAGCGGATCAATCTGGGAACAGCAATCGCTGTAGCTTTTCCGCGGAGCCCCATGGTAACGGCTCAGATTAGCTGGGATCTCGCCGCACAATCAGGAGGACGCTTCATCCTCGGCCTGGGCACACAGATCAAAGTTCATATCGTCAAACGTTTTAGTTCACAGTGGGACGACAAACCCGTCTCACAACTACGAGAATACATCGAGGCCCTGCGCGCAATTTGGCAGGCATTCCAGAATCAGAGCGGCCTGCGCTATCGCGGAGAGCACTACAGCTTGGGCGTATTACCCCCCTTCTTTAACCCCGGTCCCATCGCAAACCCTGATGTGCCAATCTTCATATCAGGGGTTGGGCCGGCGCTTTGCCGGCTCGGGGGTGAAGTCGCAGATGGTTTCCACGTTCACCCCTTTCATACAGTCCGCTACCTGAGCGAAGTCATTCGTCCTTCAATCGCACAAGGCGCCGAAAAAGCCGGAAGACGAACGGAAGACGTCGCGTTGGCCTGCGCCATATTCGTAGTGACAGGTACCAATGAAGAAGAAATCAAACGTAATACGATCGAGATCAAGTCACAGATTGCTTTTTATGCCAGCACACCGAGTTACCGGCGAGTTCTCGACCTTCATGGATGGAGTGACTTTGGCGAAGAAATGAACCAGATGACAAAGGCGGGCAAATGGGACGAAATGTGGCAGCATGTTTCCGACGAGATGCTCAGTGAGTTTGCAGTCATCGCGCCACCAGATGAGCTACCCTACGCTGTCCGGGAACGCTACTTGGGATTGCTGGATCGAGTCGCATATTATTTTCCTTTCAAACCTGAGGAAACCTCACGGCGTCTCATCTGGGAACATGCGAGCCGCGCAATGCAGGCATGAGCGGTTCTAGACATCATCCGACCCTTTGGTAACAATAACGTCCTGCCTGTCTCTGTAAACTTTTCAATATGACAATCTTCCCATCTCAAAGGGAGTCGACATTATGACTGATGCGCATCGATATGCTGCACAGAACTATGAGCACTTCAAGAACAACTGGTTGGAACTCCTTCGTATTCCCAGCGTCAGCACAGACCCTGCTTTTGCAGCGGACTTACGCCGTGCTGCAGAATGGCTCGTAGAGAAAATGAAGGCCATCGGCCTCACAGCCGAAGCCATCGATATGCCCGAGGGTCGCCACCCTATGATTCTGGGCTCATGGGATGGCGCAGGTCCCGACGCAAAGACGGTCTTGATCTACAGCCACTACGATGTACAGCCAGCTGTCATCGAGGATGGGTGGAAAAGCGATCCCTTTGAGCCTGTGGAACAGGACGACTTCATATACGCTCGTGGTGCAACCGATAGCAAAATCCACGTCATCAGCCAGCTCAGCGCAATAGAGTCACTACTGAAGACGAATACCTGCCCGGTTAACCTGCGAATCCTCTTTGAAGGTGAGGAAGAGAGCGGTGGCGAAACAATCGGTGCCTTTATCACTCAGCACCCGGAGCGCGTCAAAGCCGATGTTGCTGTGATTAGCGATGGCGGCATCGTTGCGCCAGATCAGCCTTCACTCTGTTATGGTTTGCGTGGGATCGTCACCTTTGAAATGCACCTGGAAGGCCCAAAGCGCGACCTTCACAGCGGACACTGGGGAGGAAGCGTACATAATCCAGCCCAGGCTCTGACAGAAATCATCTCGCAGCTCCACGATTCCGAAGGACAAGTTAACGTCCCAGGCTTTTATGACCAAGTGCGCTCGCTCGACAACGCAGAACGCGAAGTGATGAAAGGCAATCTACCGTGGTTGCAATCAGAATATCAGGATGTAACCGCCGCACCCGCGCCTTGGGGGGAATCAGACTATACGCTGCATGAAAAGGTAGGTGCACGCCCTACTCTGGAAGTCAACGGTATCAGCAGTGGTTACACAGGTCCTGGCTTTAAAACGGTCTTGCCCTCGCGTGCTCTGGCAAAGATCAGCTGCCGTCTTGTGCCAGACCAGGACCCACGTGTGATCATCCAAAGTGTTACAGAATATATCCGGCAGATTACGCCGCGTACAATGCGCATCAGCTTTGAGAACATCGACTATGGGCGTCCTGCCTTACTCCTCGATCGCAATACCCCGGCGATGCGGGCTGCTGCCGAAGGCTACACACACGGTTGGGGTAAAGAACCGATCTATGAGCGTGCCGGAGGCAGTGTACCGATTGCCTACGATCTTAAAGACGTTTGTGATAACGTTGTCATCATGGGTTTCAGTTATCGAGGTGGCGGGGCACACGGGCCCAATGAACATGCACGACTCTCCATGTTCCGCCAGGGTATTGATGCTGCAATCGCCTTTATACACACTTTCGCAAAGCAATGAGGACAAGTGATGACCACACCCTTCGAATTCGCTGAGCACAACGCAAAGCGTTTCCAGACGGAACTGCACGATCTTCTGCGCATAAAGAGCATCAGTACAGATACCAACTATGCACCTGATTGCCAACGTGCTGCCGAATGGCTGGCCGATCACTTTCAGGCGATCGGGCTAAAGGCTGAAGTAATTCCCACATCGCGCCACCCGCTTGTCTATGCGGAGTGGACTGGCGCAGATGCCGATGCCACAACTGTCCTCGTATATGGGCATTATGACGTGCAACCCGCCTCCCAGGATGAGGGCTGGGACAGCGACCCTTTTGAGCCTGTTGAGCACGACGGGAAAATCTATGCACGAGGATCAACAGATGACAAGGGCCAGGTGTTCGCACACATCAAAGCCGTAGAATCTCTCTTGCAAACAGAGGGCAAACTGCCGGTCAACATCAAGTTTCTGATCGAAGGTGAAGAAGAGAGCGGTAGCGAGAACATCATAAAGTTTGTAGCAGAGCATGCCGATAAGCTTCGCGCGGAAGTATGTGTCATTAGCGACACGAGCATGAGCAGCAAGGAACAGCCGGTGATCGTCTATGCACTGCGAGGCATTGTCGCCTTTGAGCTGCATGTCTACGGGCCTGCACATGATTTGCACAGTGGGATGTATGGTGGCAGTATCCATAACCCGGCCCAGGCACTGGCCGAAATGATCGCTGCACTGCACGCTGAAGATGGAAAAGTCTCTATCCCAGGTTTTTATGATGACGTGCGCGAAATCAGTGCCCAAGAGCGCGAAGCAATTGCAAAATCACCCTATGACAACGTGCAATGGGCCGCAGATACCGGGGCGACCCTTCCCTGGGGTGAACCAGATTACAGTATTCGCGAGCGAATGGGTGCACGCCCGACGCTGGAAATCAACGGAATGGCGAGTGGGTATTGGGGTAATGGGCTCAAGGCGATCATCCCTTCCCACGCCTGGGCAAAAATCACCTGCCGCCTTGTTGCAGATCAGAAACCGGATCGTATCGCGGAGTTGTTCACGAAGTACATTACGGACATTACACCGCCCACAGTTCGCAGTGAATTGAAGGTACTCTCCAGCGGCACGAGTGCAACACAGGTAAACATCGAGGCACCAGTAATGCAGGCCGCCATCCGTGCCTACGTCCGCGGATGGGGCGCTGAGCCACTCTTCCGGCGAGAAGGTGGCAGCATCCCGATCGTAAGCGATTTCCAGACGAAGTTAGGCTTACCTATTGTCATGATGGGATTTGGCCTGAACAGTGATAATCTCCATGGACCAAACGAGCACTTTCATATCGACATGCTCCACAAAGGCATCAAGACATCGATTGCCTTTTTGCAGGAAATCGCCAGAGTGTCGAGCTGATACCGGTTGATACATCAGCGCTTGATTCCTTGTCCGGGGCGCAGCAACAGAGTATGCTGCGCCATTGCGATCTTCCTTTATTGTCGTTACCATCAACCAATAATGATGGACAATAGCTCTGCAACCACCACGCCAAGGATACGGCCCGATGGATGTGATAGATCTTCGCAGCGATACCGTGACTCATCCTACGCCTGCCATGCGTACCGCCATGACAAACGCCATTGTCGGCGATGACGTTTACGGCGAGGACCCAACAGTCAACCAGCTTGAGCGCGACGCCGCTGAGATGTTTGGTATGGAAGCAGGATTATTCGTGACCAGCGGTACGCAGGGCAACCTCATCGCCCTGATGACACATTGTCCCCGTGGTAGCGAAGTGATTCTGGGTGATAAAGCTCATCCCTTTATGTACGAACAGGGAGGTATGGCGCAGCTGGGCGGGATTATGCCACATACAGTCCCTGTGCAGCCCGACGGCACTCTAAGGCTGGAAGATGTACGTGCAGCAGTCCGTGGCGATAATTATCACTTCCCCAGGACGCGCGTTATCGCTCTGGAGAACACTCAGGGCACTATCGGGGGTGTTCCTGTGAGCCCAGAATACACCCATACCCTGGCAGATTTTGCACGAGAGCGTGGCTTGATTTTTCACATCGACGGGGCGCGCATCTTTAATGCAGCAACTCACTACAACGTACCCGTTTCGGAAATTGCGAGAGGTGCCGACAGCATCACATTCTGTCTCTCAAAAGGGCTGTGCGCACCGGTAGGATCGATTTTGGTCGGTAGCGAATCTTTCATCCGTGAAGCACGCCGCGTCCGTAAGGTACTTGGAGGTGGGATGCGCCAGGCAGGTGTAGTTGCAGCTGCGGGACTGATCGCCTTGCACGAGATGAGCCAGCGTCTGCACATCGATCACGAGAACGCTGTCTATCTGGCGGAAGCTTTACATGAGGTTCCCGGCGTACGGGTTATGAGTCAGGCAACGAATTTTGTGTTCTTCTGGCTGGAAGAAACAGCCAGGCTCACACCGAGTGAGTTTATCGCCGCATTGCGTGAACGAGATATCATGCTGAGTCCTTACCCTGGATTTGAGCGCAAATTTCGTTGCGTGATGCATTATTGGATCGATCGCGAACGCATCGATTGCGTCACGCAGACGATGAAAGAACTCCTGTCTTGAGCGAACCTTACGACGATCTTTGGCGCACAGATCAGGACGACAAGGTTGAGGAAAACCCACTCCTCATACCTGATGATCCGCCGGAGTCAACTGCCCTTGAAAACAGCCGCAGAGCCTACCGAGGCGGTCGCACCGACCCAGCTTTCGGGCTACTTCTGGCATTGGCGGTAAGCATTGGATTAGCTCCGTTGCTGCCAGCCAATGCTGATCTGCGCTACTCGCTCGCATGGGGCACACTCGCTGTCATCGGAGTGCTGGCATGGCTGTTGGGGAATGCACCTCGAATTGAACAGGAGCAACCCGAGAACCTACTGTGGGGTATTGGGTTCGGCCTTCTGGTTGGCACACCATTTCTCCTGTTCGGGAATGATATTCTTGCCCGCGCAGTTCCGGTACTCTTCCCTAATCTTTCGGCAGGGGCAATACTCGCCTACCTTGTGTTCGTAATGCCTCTGGCCGAGACTTTATTCTTTCGAAGTCTTATGCAGCAAACGCTCAATTGGGTGGCCGTCGGGGCACTCTCGAGTGCATGGAGCGCAGTGCTTATTTTCCCCGTAATCTGGGGCGAATTGCTGACTGCGCCTGCAGTCGGTGTTGTGTTTGCCATTACGCTGATGACCGTAAATCTGCTATATAGCTACGTGCGAGAACGCAATGGCCTGGCCGCTGCATGGCTTTGCCAGATCGTCATCAATCTGCTTCTGCTGTTTATTCCAGCGATCTAATCTTACTATACGAAATCCATTGCTTTTTGGTATGAGAATGGTCTATTTGGGTTATTTATCGCAAAATAACCCAAATTTATCCAAATCATCTAACCTCATCCAAGCCCCAAACGAGCGATAAAACGCTCAGTAATCAGCACACTCCGATGCCTCAAAAGCTGACTAATATCCTCAATAGGGACACCCGATTCCCACATACTAGCTACCGCGGATCGGCGCAGGTCATCAGGCGTCACATGACCTTGACCAGCATGCCGGGCCGCATCACGTATGATCAGCCAGATGCCATCAGCGGAGAGGCCGTTACGCGCAATCCGGCCACCTTTCCAGATACGGCGCACGATAGGACTCGTCGGCAGTGGATCCCGACCGCTTGTGGTGATAGCCGTACGCCATCGATCAACAAGAGACAGCACATTACGTGGGACAGGAACCGCACTGCCATCGATATGCAGAACAACCTGACCATCGATCAGAGACAGATCGCCCCAACGCGCTGCTGACAGTTCTTCGCGGCGCAAAGCCATCGTGCAAAGCACGGTTGATACCACGGCGTTCCTCGCCAGTTGATTCTCACTGGTGGCAATATCCCTCGCAGCCTGCATGATGTCTTTTAGTTGATCAGGCGTTAGCAATCGTTCGGGTACTTGCTTCTTGGCGACGGGTGGTACGCTTACTGTTCTGATTTGTGCTGCCAGCTGTGCTGAGATGATATCGTCATTCGCCATTAGTTCGGCCAGGGTGACGATTGCCGCCCGGGCCTGGTCGAGGCTCTGCCTACCATGGCCCTCTGCAGCCAGCGTATTCAGCCACTCGGTGAGCTTCTTGGCCGTCAAGTGTTTTTCGAGGCTTTTCAGGGGCAATCGCCCCATCCTTTTTAGCCGCGCTTCTCCATGAGTCGGCTTGAGGCCCGCCTTGTCAACAAGATAACGATCCACCCAGCGATAATACGCCCGCTGTGTATTGGAGCTCCCTGTCCGTTCCGGCAGTGAAGCAGTGAAGTCGAACAACTGCATCGCATTCCTTATGCTCTAGCGAATCAAATAATGTTGCGCATCAAAGTCGGTAGGACGGGAACATTATAACAAACGCAATGGGGCATGTTGCGGGGAAGATTGTTAAGGCTGTTCGGTTTTTTTGAGAGATAGGTGATCCCTCTCGATAAATTGCGGGATCACCTGTCCTCAACCCTGCTTACGGATTAAGCGCCAGCACCACAGTGCTACCGCTGACCTCGTTTGTGACCACTAGCAGAGGCTGTCCATTCGGGCTGTCCTCATCAGGAATGAAGATCAAGCCTTCTGGTGCAACATCCCCGGCCGTACCTTCTTCAGCGTTGCCTTCGACGATGCCCGTGTTGACGTAATCAACAAACGCAGGCATCGCTGGATCACTGATGTCATACACCATCACGCCGCCAATACGCTCCAACCCAGTGCAAAAATCCGCACGACTTCGGCAGTCGGCAGATCAATGACTGCAATTGCGTTGTTTTCCTGCATCATCACAAAAGCCTGGGAGCCAGCAATAGCCACGTACTCCGGCTCGAGGTCCTGGGCAACCGTGGTATTCGGGCCGAAGATACGCACATCTTCCGGCAGTTCCATAGCACGCGGCCCATCTGCATTGAAATCTGTAAAGACTACCTGCGTAACCACTGCATTTTCCAGACCATCACTCAGGTTAATGATTGTGACACTACCTGCCGGATCAATGCTGTAGTCTTCACTGGGCTCGTCCTCATTCGCGCTAACGACGTACTGTCCGTCCAGGCTAAAGGTCACCATATCCGGCAGCACACCTGCTTCAAAGTTTACGATGTAGCACCGCCTTATTTGACTGTGACTTACCACATCACTCAGGCATACACTGGGTGATCATGTCGCGAGTGTACGAGCAGGGACATCCCATAGCGCGGTCGGAGTGTAAAGACGCGCTCTGGAGCCACCTGTTGCCCTGGTGCGAGGCTGAACTGATAACGTTGAGCAATCGTTACTAGTATAAGTCGCGCTTCCATCATGGCGAAGCTGTTACCAATACATACGCGGGGGCCTCCTCCAAATGGGATATACGCATACTTCGGTATTTGGGCTTCGTTTTCTGGCAAGAAGCGCTCGGGATCAAACCGCTGAGGATGCGGAAACCAGCGCGCATCTCGACCTAACGTCCACGGGGACACGAACAGTGTGGTGTCTTTTGGCACCATATAACCGCCGATTTCTACATCTTCAATTGCCTGACGCGTGATGCCCCAAGCGGGCGGATATAAGCGCATCGATTCCTTAACGACCATGTCGCTATAAGGCAGCGCCTCTAGATCAGCAAGTGTCGCTAGCCGATCACCCAGGACCTCATCAACTTCTGCCGCGAGACGCTCAGCCACTTGCGGGTGTTGAGAAAGCAGATAAAGAGTCCAGGTGAGCGCATTGGCGGTTGTCTCGTGACCGGCACCAAAAATAGTCATCGCTTCTTGAAGTACCTGCGCATCCGACATACCCTGTCCATCTTCATCCTGGGCAAGCACGAGCATACTAAGTAAATCACCGTGATCTTCACCGCTACGTCGGCGCTCAGAAATGATAGGTTTAAGAATGGATCGGACAGTATCACGGGCAGCATGCAGCTTACGATTCTCACCTGATGGCAACCATGTCGGTGTCGGCAACAACCGCTCAAATCGTTCATCGACAGTGCTGAAGATCGTCGTCATAGCATGCCCTGCCGTCTGCGTTTCATCACTTACATCAGCATCAAACAGCGTCTTGCTGACGATATTCATGGTGAGGGACGTCATCGCCGCCTGAATATCAACCGCCTGACCATCGTGCCAGCACTTAAGCATATCGCGGGTATAGGCAACCATCACGTCGGCATATGCGCCGATACGTTTGCTGTGAAAAGCAGGCTGCATCAGCTTACGTTGTTGGCGCCAGTAATCCCCATCACTCGTGAAAATATTCTCACCGATGATGTCACCCAACACGGCCTTCAGTAGCACGGTCTTTTGAAAAGAACGCGCATGTGTTACCAGTACATCACGTACCATATCAGGGTGGTTGAAGAAGTACACGCGATACGGACCAAACCGAAAACTGGAGACGTCTCCGTAGCGGCTCAGTTCCTCCAGAAAACCAAGTGTGTTGCGGTTAAATGCGGTTAGATTTCCGAGAATTGGGTTACCACGCGGTCCGGGGGGATTTACGTGTACCATGGGGTGCCCCTCACAACTATGTGTTCTGGTCACCCCATTATATTTCAAGGCACGCTTCGTGAAAACCATCACAGGTGTAACGGTGCATGATTTCACTACGATAGTTATCGTGTCAGGCAGGTATCAGCAGAGTCTTGTCTTCACGTAACAGAAAATTCAGCGCTTCGTGTATTGACGCGCAAATCAGGTAATTCACACTTCTACCGCTTCGGCGCCTTAACCAACGTTCGAATCGCTTAGCGTGTGGGTCAATGACAATTAACCAGCCTGCCAGCGCGTTCTGTCTCAGATCAGATTGCAACTCACAGATGTTCTCTGGAGAGAACAATTCTGTATCAGTTGTCTGTGTACGTTTGCTTATATCGATAATGATGTGAACGTGCGGCGCTTGCCCTCGAAGATGAATGAGTTGCTTCACAGCTTCGCACGCATCCTGAAGATTCTCCATGGAGACCGTCCCAGCAAATTCTGCGACAATCACACGCCCGGGGATTTCCCAGTAGATCTTATTGAGCATTGTCTTCTGCCCATCACAATGTATTACGGATTATACACATTGTAAGGGTGAAAACATTGATAAACAATGAATATTGCTGCTTTTTTAAGATAATGAAACAATGAAAGCGCCAGTATCAGGCGCTTTGCAGCATTATATTTCTAACCCTAGTCGGAATCAGTGTTATTCATCCAGATGGGCGAACGGCTCTGGCTGGGGCGCAGGTTTGTAGAGGATAGTCGCCGCAAACACAATCACGAAGCCCGATACAAAGCCCCCGATATGCGCCCAGTGCGCCACGCCGAAAGAGTAAATCCAGCCTATCCCCTGGAGTAGGTCGTAGATAAACCAGTACCCGAGGAACGTGACTGCGGGCAAGCGAACTTCCCAAAAGAAGGGTTTGAAGAAGCCAATCAGGGTTCTTACCCGCGCTCCTGGATACAGAAAGAGGAAAGCGCCCATCACGCCGGCAATTGCTCCGCTTGCCCCAATGACGATCTTGACATCCTGCGGAGTACGACAGACGACGCCGCCGAACAGCACGTGTGCGATATTGGCAAACGTCCCGGCCAGGATGAAGAAAAAGAAAAAGCGCGCGCTGCCAAAATAAGCCTCAACACGGCGACCAAACACCCACAGGAACAGCATATTGCCGAATAGATGGCCCATACTGCCGTGTAAGAACATCGTGCGCAAACTATCCAGAGCAAGATTCGGGAGTGGCTGCACACCCACCTTACAGACATCGAGCGCATAGGCAGTCAGACGGGCACGCAGTACTTCAGCGCCTTGCGACTGAACCGATAATTCCCAGATGAAGACAACAACGTTGACAGCGATCAACAAGTAGGTCATATAGGGAACAGACTTGTCTTTGCCGACGACACCAATGGGCAGCATCAGATCCTCCGCATTGCCTACGCCACGACGCGACTAAAAACCTAACTCCTAATCATCAAGGTGTTGCAACGGTTCCACCTTGGGGACGGGCTTCAGGAACATCGCCGTCATAAAGACAAGTGCTCCACCAGACACAAAGCCGCCGATGTGCGCCCAATGTGCCACGTTCGAAGGATTCCCAATCACCAACTGAATAATGTCGTTCAATACCCAGAAGATCAGGAAGAACCACGCCGGTAGATATACGATCCGGTAGGGAATCATCAGGCGGCGTAAAGCAGGTATGAACGGGATCTGGAAGACGTAAACGGTCCGTACGCGGGCGCCTGGATGCAAGAAAAGGAATGCGCCCATCGTACCAGCAATCGCACCACTAGCGCCAAGCAAAAGCGACGGTGTCGTCGCATCCGGTGCACAGCTCACACCGCCCAGCAACACGTGTGCAAGAGTTGCCAGGAAGCCCACACCTACATAGAAAATGAAAAACCACCTGTGGCCGAAGTAAGCTTCGACCCGTGGACCAAATATCCACAGGAAGAGCATATTAAACCCGAGGTGGAAGATGTCTGCATGCAGGAACATGCTGACAAAACTATTGCGTGCAATCATCGATGCAGGCTCAACCCCGACACTACAGACGTTGAGCGCATTGGCGAACAGGAAGTTCAGGATCGCCTCGCCGCCCTGTAGTGCCAGGCCGGTCTGATAGAGAAATGCCAGTACATTCGCAATCAGAAGAAAAAAAGTGACGTACGGCCGGAACTTTGTGCGTCCAAGTGTACCTATGGGAAGCATAACAGGCCCTCAGAAAGCTCTGAACAACTTAATCATCAAGATGAGCGAAGGGATTACCGCGCGGTGCCGCCTTAAATAGCGTCACCACAAACAAGATCAGCAAACCACTCACAAATCCGCCGACCTCATCCCAGAAGGGTGCGAGTGTTCCAGATAGCGGTCCGCCCTCGTCCATAAAAAACGCAGCCCCCATATACATGATGATGTAAAAGAAAGCTGGGAGATTGAAGCCGCGACCAAGCAAAGGCACGAATGCCTCAATACGACGCAACGGATAAAGAATCATGAAAGCGCCCAGAACGCCGGCAATCGACCCACTCGAACCAACCAGGGTCAGGCAATCGCCACCGCTGAAAACGATGCTCGCAATGTGCCCACCAAAGCCGGCAACAATGTAGAAAAACAGAAAACGTCTGCGCCCAAGAAACTGCTCAACCGACGGCGCGAACACCCACAGGAAGAGCATATTTGTCAGGAACTCAACGAAACTGCTGTGCATGAACAAGCTGCGTAGCCCATCGATGGCCAACTCAGTAATCGGCACCTGTCCGATCTGACACGTGACCAGCGCATAGCTATCGTAGATCTGTTCGATGGATTGTCCTGCCTGTACTGTTATGCCGATCTCCCAGATCAGAAACAGTACCGACACGACCAGAATGCCAAAAGTCGCATATGGACGATAGTCGTTTTTGCCAACAACACGAAACGGCCTGAGCGCCATAACGGTTATCCTGCACTATTGTGACAGCTTACCTAACACATTAGCACAAATTTATGAGTCACTGCAACCGACTCTCGGCTGACGCTCATAGGTCAGCAAAAACATGCGAAACGCCCCATGACAAGCATGGGGCGCAGAACACGTACCTATGGCAAAGGCGTTTAACGCTCTGATACAGGCGTCCAGGACAGTCCCGTCGGGCCGACGTACTGTGCCTTCGGGCGGATCAGGCGTCCGGACATCTGATCAAGGATGTGTGCGGTCCAGCCGGCCATACGTGACATCACGAACAACGGTGTGAACATGTCAATATCCAGATGCAGCGTATACAGAACAATCGCGCTGTAATAGTCCACATTGGGGAACAACTTGCGTTCGATGAAATATTCGTCGGCGCGCGCCGCGTCCTCCAGTTTGACAGCTATCTCATACCATTTGCTGTTGCCACTGGCATCAGCCAGACGCTCAGCATGCATTTTCAGCACGCCAGCGCGTGGATCCGGTGCCTTATAGACACGGTGGCCAATGCCCATGATACGGCGATCCTTGCCTTTGATCTCGGATTGGAACCAGTCCTCGACCTTATCTGGATCACCAATATCGAGGAACATCTTCATTGCCTCAGCGTTAGCACCTCCGTGGGAAGGGCCTTTCAAAGCGCCGATCGCGCCAACCACGGCACTATGCATATCGGAGCCGGTCGCTGTAACGACACGGCTGGCGAACGTACTTGCATTCATTCCATGCTCAGCGAGGAGCACCAGATAAACGTTGATCGCCGCAGCAGCCGTTTCGTCCGGCTCCTCGCCCGTCATCATATAGATGAAATTCTCTGAGAGATTTAGATCAGGCCGCGGCGCTACAGGTTCTTTCCCGTTCTTGATACGGACCCAGGCCGCACAGATCGTGGCGACCTGCCCGGTCATGCGGATGGCCTTGCGGCGAGCGACATCCTTATCTGTGAGGTTTTCAGCATCTGGATCATAGGCCGACAGCATAGATGTTGCTGTGCGAACGACCGCCATCGCAGGCGCATCTTTTGGCATACTCTTCATGAGTGTAATTACTGCATCGGGAATAGCAGCACCCGCGGCCATATCAGCCCGCAGTGCTTCGAGTTCTTCAGCATTAGGAAGGCGAATGTGATGCAGGAGGAAAAAGACTTCTTCGAACAACGCGTTTTCCGCAAGATCCTCAATCATGTAACCCGCATAGATCAGCTTTCCAGCCTCACCATCAACATGGCTAGTTTGAACGTCTGCAACAACGACGCCCTCAAGTCCGCCTTTTGTGGTCATTACGAGCTCCTTAAGTTGTTTAACAGTGGCACGCCGGACAGGTGCCGGACGATAAATGTGTGCAGTCTAATCTCTTGTAAGTGGCCCAGCGGCTCGCAGTAGGCTAACCGCCGATTAGAGCCACCTTAGTATAGCATTGGCAAAGTCACGCTTCAACATCGATAGATCAATCAATATATCGCAAGTTGAGCATTGAGTTAGGAGTGCGTTCCTCCACATGCCAATCACTTGACACATATCGTCAGGAATGCTAACTTATCGCCATGATCGAGCACAGCTGCGTTTTCTCTATGTGTTGTATGACCGGTACGCAACCACGTTCCGGCTGTTAGGCTGTGTCCGCACCAACTTGTGTGCAAAACATACCAGAACAATCAAGCCAGCCGGAGCGCTGGCTTTTTTATTCTGCTGCAGAAGCTTGGATAACAAGAATACACAGTGAAAACTATCCCATGAGGCGGTCCGATGATCGTTGAAATCAGCGAACAGCTCAAACATGTGATATTTGCTCAGATGGAAACGACCTTCCCCAACGAAGGTGGCGGCTTTCTCCTGGGCGAGCATGAATCAAACAAAGTGCGAATTGTCGATGTGATCCAGGTAGAGAACGTTTTCGACAGCGAAGAACAATATCATCGCTATGCTATGACGCCTCAAAACTGGGCACAGATGGAAGACACTGCCGACGAACGCGGTCTGACCCTGATCGGTTACTATCACAGTCACCCTGATTCACCCGCGATTCCGTCAGAATACGATCGAATACACGCCCTGCCGAACTTCATCTATATCATCAGTTCTGTCATGAACGGGGAAGCCATAGATATGCGTGTATGGCTGTTAAAGGATGATCGCAGCGCATTCAGCCCCATTCAACTAAACGTAACGACATCGTGAGAGATAACCATAGCCCTATGGTATTCATAAGATTTTACTAATATCCGTAAGGATAAGCGTCATCACCCTATCAAGCTAAAAATCAACATGAGGAGCTCAATAAACCATGGCAAGAATCAGGATACCAACCCCACTGCGTGTGTATACGGATAATTCTGCTCAGGTCGAAGTCGCGGGAGCTACAGTAGGTGATGCGCTGGATGACCTCGTCCGGCAATATCCCGAGCTCAAACCGCATCTGTTCCAGGATGACAAACTGCGCAGCTTTGTGAATGTTTTCCTGGGAGATGAAGATATCCGCTTCCTGGACGGTACGGATACCGAAATCGAAGCCAGTGCCGACCTTCGTATCATTCCGAGTATTGCAGGTGGGGCTAAACGTGTTCACCATCCGTCGTGCAACTCACGCCGATATTGATGGCATTGCGCACGTGCACGTCGATACCTGGCGCACGGCATACGCGGGTATCATGCCTGAAGATAAACTCAGCAATCTGAGCTATGAACGCAGCGCCAAACAGTGGGAACAAAATCTCAAAAGCACGCAGAGCTATACCAGCGTCGCTGATCATAACAAAGTTGTTGGCTTTGTGAGCTGCGGCCCAGAACGTAACCAAGTGTCGCAATACGACTGTGAAATCTACGCGCTTTATGTTTTGGCCACTTACCAGGGACGAGGTATTGGGCGTCAGCTTGTTGTTTCGGCAGCAAGGGAGCTACAAGATCGTGGATTTGAGACGATGTTGATCTGGGTATTGGAAGACAACACTTCAGCACGCCGCTTTTATGAGAGACTCGGCGGCGAGTTGATCAAGGAAAGACTGTACTACGCCATCGGCGATGTGAGATTGGCAGAAGTCGGTTATGGCTACAGTCTCGATCAACTACTCACAATGAGTACGACGCGATCACACGACAGTTGAGTGCACAAAGCAGTTGCACTACACAAAAGAGGGAAGCGCGCTAACATGGCAACACCGTCTCGGAAAATTGACCAGAATGCCCTCAAATCAGGGCAAGCCCTGACAATCGGGCTACTGCTCTTCGCGTTCATTATAGATAGCTGGCTCCTCGTGGCGTTTGTTGCGATCAGCCAACTCGCTGGTGCTGCGGCCTTACCGGTCGCTCCCTTCCGACTGATTCATCAGCTCATCCTGAAACCTGGCGGCCTTGTGCGCCCACGTATACTTTCTGATAACCCTGAACCTCACCGCTTCGCTATGCTTGTAGGCGCTGTCTTCAACGGAACGGCAACGCTTGCCCTGGTTAGCGGTACTGCAGTGCTCGGCTGGACACTCGTCTGGATTGTCATTATTCTGGCCAACCTTAACTTCTGGCTAAACTTCTGCCTGGGTTGCTGGGTCTACTATCAGCTAAATCGGCTGGGTGTACCTGGGTTCTCTGCTGCCCCAATACAGGACTAGGTAATCATGCTGGAACGTATTGTCATCGTCGCCATTTTGCTGTTTGCGGGCTACAACCTGTATCGACTGTACAACCGTTGGCATCTGCGCCGGGCGAAAGCAGCAGTACACGTTGACCCGCTGCTCGCTGTGTTGCGTCCCGGTGCGACTGCTGTGGTGTACTTCACGACACCTGGCTGTGTCCCGTGCCGGACACAGCAGAAGCCAACGCTCACCAGATTACAAGACGAGCTGGGTGAAAAACTGCAAGTTATCCAGATTGATGCAGTTGATCAACCCGAGACCGCAGAACGATGGGGCGTGATGAGTGTGCCCACAACCTTCGTCATAAGCAGCGATGGACGTCCGGTAGCCGTTAACCATGGGACAGCCGACATCATCACTTTGCGCCGTCAGATCGACAGCGCTCGCGCTTCTTGACATAATTTAGGGATGTGACAATTCATGAACGAGGTAGCATCCCCAATGAAGGTCTACACGCAGGATGTTTATAATGCTGCTCCGGAACCCGGCACATTGATTGAAACAGGAGTTACCCCAGACGAGCGGTTCTTCGTGCGCAGCCATGGAGAACCCCCTACCATTGATCCAGCGCGCTTTCGGCTCGTCGTTGACGGGGCTGTAAACGACCCGATGTCCTTGTCTCTCACCGATTTAGAAGCCCGCTTTGAACGCGTCACACTTGAAGCTGTACTGCAATGTGCGGGTAATCGGCGTGAAGAGTTGATCCGGCACAAGCCTATCGACCCCAATGAACTGCCCTGGGGTATCACTGCCACTGGGAATGGCATCTGGGAGGGCTATCGGCTTAAGGATGTTCTGGATAGCGTAGGCCTGACAGCGGAAGCGAAACATATCGCATTCACCGGACTGGAAGCAGTGTACAAGGATGGCGAAGACATCGGCTATGGTGGGTCAATTCCTGTCGACAAGGCGCTTACACCGGATGTCATTCTCGCAACACATCTGAACGGCGCACCACTGACTGCGGATCGCGGCTACCCACTGCGCGTGATCGTCGGCGGCTACTATGGTGCACGCAGTGTGAAGTGGTTGGGGAGAATCACTGCTCAGGCAGGGCCCTCGTTGAATTACTATCAACAGCGTGCATATAAGCTGTTCCCGCCTGAAGTCACGATGGAATCTGCAGACTGGTCAGAGGGCGAAATGCTAGGCCAGATGTTGCTAACTACAGCGATCTGTGAGCCGATCGACAACACGACCCAGCGTGCGGGTGAGCTTATCGTAGCTGGCTATGCGCTCAGTGGCGGCGCGCCTGTCGCAAAGGTCGAAGTATCTGTCGATGGTGGCCAGACATGGCAACAGGCTGACATCACGTACCATGGCGATCGCTGGGGCTGGCAACTATGGCGAACAAAACTGGTTCTACCCGCCGGCGAACATGAAATCATTGCACGGGCGACCGATGCTGATGGCACTGTCCAGCCTCAGTCGCTGGATCAGGTTTGGAACTTTAAAGGATACGCCAACAACGCATGGCATCGCATTCAGGTTCGATGCCACTAGATGATCGAAAAGAGGGGCAAATGGCTATGAACCCGCAGATCAAACAATATGCCGATCTGACACACGAAGAAATCAAGCGCTACAGCCGACACATCATCATGCCGGAAGTTGGTCTGGAAGGACAGCGCAAGCTCAAATCTGCCAGCGTGTTGCTCATCGGCACCGGTGGCCTGGGCAGTCCGACGGCTCTGTATCTTGCTGCGGCCGGCATTGGTCGTATGGGGCTGGTCGACTACGACGTTGTCGATGAGAGTAACCTGCAGCGTCAGATCATCCACGGCGTCAGCACCGTCGGTGTGCACAAGGTCGATAGTGCTGAGCAACGCCTACGCGACCTCAACCCGGATATTCAGATCGACAAACACAACGTACCGCTGACAAGCGAGAACGCTCTAGAACTGTTCGCCCCCTATGACGTCATCGTAGATGGCACGGATAACTTCCCAACGCGCTATCTCGTCAACGACGCCTGTGTGAAACTCGGGAAGCCCAATGTGTATGGCAGTATTTTCCGGTTTGAAGGCCAGCTAAGCGTTTTCTTCGCACAGGAAGGTCCCTGCTATCGCTGCATGTTCCCTGAACCACCTCCGCCCGGACTGGTGCCCAGCTGCGCAGAAGGCGGCGTCCTTGGTATCCTGCCAGGTACGATTGGCACCATGCAGGCGACGGAAGCGATAAAGCTCATCCTGGGTATTGGTGAACCCATGATCGGAAGGATGCTGCTCTATGACGCACTGGACATGGAGTTCAACACCATCCGCATTCGCAAAAATCCACACTGCCCTGTATGCGGTATTCCCGCAGGGGAAGTCGTGCTGATTGACTATGAAAAGTTCTGCGGAATGCCTGCACATGATCACAGCAGCTTCAGTCTCGCCGATGAAGAGGCCTATATCGGTATGCGGGAGATGTCAGTCAGCGAACTCAAAGCGCATCTGGATGAACAGGACGACATCGTCGTGCTGGACGTCCGCGAACCGCACGAGTGGGAGATTGCCGCTCTGGAGGGCACACTGCGCATCCCGAAGGGCGAGATACAAGCCGCCAAGAACGCTGTGCTCGCCGGACGCAAACTGCCGGAAGAAACCGTACTGACACAAATACCGCGCGATAAAACCCTGGTCGTCCATTGCCGCAGTGGCAAGCGCAGCGCTGATAGCATCACTTATCTTAAAGAAGTCGGCTATGATCCGGACAGGATGTACAACCTTCTAGGAGGTATCCTTGCCTGGGCTGACGAGATTGACACTACCCTGCCACAGTATTGAGCAAGGTAAGTCGTGCTGCGATCCTGCACGTAGAATCAGCCAGCACCTACGACTTACAAACATAAGCGTATTTGAGCGGGAGCCATGTGAGCTCTCGCTCTCGGCTTAGAGCAAATCCTCATCGAAATCTTACGCAATAATTAGCGAACGAAACGGTACAATAGTCCGATATGACCAGCGTCCCGTATTCCAGGTCGCTGTTGTTCGTTACAATACAAAATATAATGAAGAGTTAAAGGTTGTAGTCAATGCCGGTACTGTTGTTGTGTCATGGAGACAAAGCTGCGCGCGATCTGTTGCGTGCGGCCATCGAAGCACGCTACGGCCGACTGCCACCTGTGCTGGAAAGCCTCGAAGTAAGTTTCATTGGACGTGCCAGAGTTAAAGTTGGGCCTGTCTATACCTGGGTTCCAGTTGAATCCAGCGCCTATTTCGTGTTTCCAAACCGATTACGTTGGGATTTCACAGTGAAGCCAATGGGCATGGCCGTCCAACGAGGCAGTGAAGCGTTTGATGGGGAGACATACCTCAGCATGCGTGGTAACAGCGCACCCACGGTCATTACACAACCAGAACACCTCGTAGGTATGCGCCGTAGGCTCTGGGCCATCGCTGCGACTCTCTTGACCCCGCTTAGCGAAGCCTTTGTTCGTTTGACCACAAACAACGAGACCTGCTTTTCGGCAGAGAATACAGAGCTTGGCGATGTAGTTTCTTTATGTGTTTCGCCCGATGGACACAAGCTCGCGTCAGTTGAGGTCAGCTGCCACAATCCAGAAACACAACGAGAGCAGATTCTGAAGCTGAGGCTTGCAGCCACACAAAAGGCTGTCGGTGACCTGATTATGCCAAGTCAGATCAACATGGGCTGGGACAATAAACCGCTTTATGAACTGATTCCACAATCCACGCGCGTAAATCCGTCACTGGCGGATAGCCTCTTCAGATTAGATTCTCGTGGTACAGACGTAGCAAGACGGTAATTTACCTCGGAGAAAAACCTACACGTAACGCTCAGGCATAGGTTCTACTGTTCGCTGATATACACGGAACCCACGCCTTTGGTAGTTACTGAGTGCATGTGGACCATCGAGGTTACAGGTGTGCAGCCAAACGCGGTAGGCACCGCGATCCCACGCACGACCGATGCCGTAACTCAACAGGTGTTTACCCAAGCCTTGACCGAAGAACTGCTCACGCAGACCAAAGTACGCAACCTCTACATCACCATCGCGATCACACAACTCGACGTACCCTGCAGGCGTGCCCCCGACATATAGAACGTACACGCTGACTTCGGCACGGTTGAGTTCTGCCAGGAGTTCAGAGCGCGAGATGACGAGACGGTCACGCCAGCGCCATTTTTCACCAACTGCACCGTAGAGAAACCGATAAAAATCGACGTCTGGAGTCTGCATCTGTTGGACATATACATCAGTGCGATTGCTTAGTGATGGCCGAAACTGCTCTCTGTCGGTCATTTCCAGATACGTTGTCACAAGGGTATCCGGGATTTCATCTCGACGCACTTCTGCGAACATACGCCCACCTATTTGCAACCATCACTTTACAGATTATGATTAAAGGATAGGGGGATATAGTCCGTAACTCACTGGCACAAGCCGCTAAATTTCGGCCCTCCTCCCTAGTGACATGCACACAAAACAGAGCGATTTCTGGCCAGAAGGAACAATTTTATGGACTTTTCATTAACAGATGAACAAATTGCTGCACAAAAAATGGTTCGTGACTTTGTGCAAAAAGAAGTCACGCCGACGATTGGCGAGTGGGACCGTAAGCAGGAAATGAATCCTGATGCATTGCCGCGTATGGCAGAACTAGGGATTCTTGGGATCAGTATTCCGGTACGGTACGGCGGCCAGGGATTTGATTACATCACACTTGGCCTCGCCTGCGAAGAACTGGAGCGTGGTGACACCACGCTTCGCGTCGTGATGTCCGTGCATCACGGGCTCAACAGTATGGCCATCCTGCAATGGGGAACTGAAGAGCAGAAGCAGCGTTTTCTGACGCCGCAGGCCCGAGGCGACAGGTATGCCGCCTTCTGTCTGACGGAGCCGGGTGCTGGCAGCGATGTAGCCAACATGGATGCCACAGCAATTCGTCAGGGCAATAAGTACATCCTGAATGGCGAAAAAATGTGGATCAGCCTGGCAACGAAAGCGCACCATTTCCTCGTCGTTGCCAAACACGACCCTCATGTCGAACCACGCCACCGCGCCATGAGCGCCTTCATTGTTACCAGCGACATGCCCGGTGTCACTACAGGTGATATTCATGGCAAGTTGGGTGTTCGCGCCGGTTCAACGGGTTGGGTTAAGTTTGAAGATGTCGAAGTCCCGGTCGAGAACCGTCTGGGAGAAGAAGGCGAAGGCTTCAAGATTGCCATGAGCTGCCTCGATAACGGCCGTTACACAGTCGGCGCTGGTGCAACTGGCCTGATTCGTGCCTGTCTTGAGGACAGTGTAAAGTATGCTCATGAACGCGAAACATTCGGCACGCCGATTGCCCAACATCAGTTAGTCAAGCAGAAAATTGCCTATATGCGTCTGGCCTATGAGAATGCGCGACTTCAGATGCTGCGTGTTGGCTGGATGAAGAATGAAGGTCTGCGCAACACCCGTGAGACGAGCCTCTTCAAGTGGTATGCAACTGATCAGAGCGTACAGGCCGCACTGGAGGCTGTACAGATTCACGGTGCATACGGGTTCAGCGACGAATATCCTGTAGAACGATATTTGCGGAATAGCAAGGGTGCCGTAATTTACGAAGGCACCAGCGAGATTCATCAACTTATGCAGGCTGACTATGAATTGGGCTTCCGTGAAGATCGCCCGCTTCGCTGCGAATTGCCAGCCTACGATGCCGCCTACTTCCAGGATGAACCAGAACTGGTCTCCGGCGATTAGTCATTGACGATCGATCTGGGCAAGTGCGTGAAGAGAAACTCGCGCTTGCCCTTCCTGTAAACGTTGTGCAACCTGCATAGATCGGGCCGTGCCAGACGCGAATCGGGTATACTAACGATGCAACGCCAATCGGACGCATATGGAGAGGTGCCACCATGGGAAACCTGCGCCCGTCGGGCCGCATCATCGCCCGCAATATCATTAAAGACGATTTTCTGAAAGATCATCTCAGACTACCCACAGAGTGGATCGATGGTCTGGTAATTGCCCTGGATGATGACGAAGACAGTCGCCACAGCACGGATGTTGCTGCGTTTCTGTATACCTTGTTCAAACACTATCTCAAAGCGGCTGATCTCAAACTTCATGTTGAACGACGCCCGCTGTTCATGCTCAATATGGATAGTACAATTCGTAGACCAGACCTGACCATATGTACTCAGGCCGCGACTCCTGACCAGCCTTTGAGTCAGCCGCCTGAACTCATTGTCGAAGTTGTAACCTCAAACAGTCATCGTCGTGATCGAGTAGAAAAATTCCTGGAATACGAAGCGGCCGGAGTGCCTGAGTACTGGATCATCGATCTGGAATGCGCGGAAGTAGTCTTCTACCAGCGCAATTCAGAAGGATTCTACGATATAGTTGCGCCTGACGAAGCCTATGTATATCACAGTCAAGCACTATCGGGACTTCAAATCAGCCCGGACGTCTTCTGGCAGGACGAACTGCCAACACCGGAAGAGATTGTGCATCTCGCGCAGACCATGGTTAAATCGGCCAATCAGTCTGCCTGACGGTAGAACTCATGCAATATGGGCAGGTATAAACGCAGACTAGTCACATGCAAAGATAGGGGGGACATGTGCGGATTATCTTTCTCGGAGACAGCCTGACCTGGGGAGGTTATGGCGGCGATTTTGTTAAGCATGTCGCCGAGAAGTTACCAGACCATGTCATCATCAATGCCGGCATCGGTGGCGATACAGCCATAAACATTCTGCGCAGGCTAGAAGATGAAATAAATAAACATCAGCCAGATGCGGCTTTTGTGATGGTGGGGGGTAACGATGCCGTCTCTTACAGCATGCCCCGGACGAGAAGCTACTATAAGAACGCCAAGAATATAGAAGATGGTAAAGTAACGCTCGAACAATATGCTCAGGCCTATAGAGGAATTCTCACGGGCTTGCTCAGTCACCGTATTATGACAGGTATTGGGTTGGCACCAACCGAATACAATGCGGAACTCATCGAAGTTCGCAAACGATATATGCGCCAGGCACATTCAATCGCTGAAAGCCTCAAAGTGCCTGTATTGGATTTCTGCCAGCATTTTACCGTCGGTAAGCCTGTGGAACGCGACCCGGTAGACATGGCCTTTATCCTTAACATCGGCAAGCGCAGCGCAAGCGGCTGGGATGATTATGAGTCAGAAAGGCAGCGTTGGAATTACACATTCACTTTTGACGGGATGCATCTGACACCTGAAACCGCCCAGAAGTTCGCAGACCTACTCGTTGATTTCATCAAGCGAGAATGGATGTAGAATGTTTGCTGTATCGTCAACGTACAGCCCTGAAATAATTCACGACCGGAACAGACCAAGTTGATCAGGATTCAACCATGCTGAACGCCGAGCAAATCTCGCTGGCGACCCGCCTCTTGTGGTCTTTGCAAGAAGCCGCAATCGAAATCGAAGGACTTCTACTGACCCACGTCCGCGGTATGCCCATTACCAGTACACTTCCAAATAATGAGAGCACGCAGCGTCTCGCAGCGATAATCACTGCCATGTTTCTGTTGAGCGAACACACCTCAGAAGCCTGGGGCAGCGGTGAATCCATGGAGGTCCAGGTGAGACTAACGCGGGCGGATTCTCCATATGGCAGTGGCATGCGTTGGGTGAGTATGAAGCCCGTTGGTGATGATGGTGTGTTGATGGCGATCCATACCGGCAGTGCACGCAGTGCGCAGATCAACGCAGACCTTGACCTGGCCGCTATATATCTCGCGAGTGTCCTCTCTGGTGAAACGCCCGTGTCTGTTCCTCGATGGCACAGCAACTGAGGCGCGATTCCTCAGGTTGCAAAGCTCCAACTGCTTTCATCAGGTTTACATAAACATACGTTATGCTGGATGCTTTAGAATGCAGCCAGGATCAAGCATATGAAACGTATCAAGCGCTACATTGGCAACTTCATCTCAACTGAACAATACATAGAACGCTTGAAATCCGGCAACAATGCTGCCGCTCTGGAAGCCCTGTATTACCTGCAAGAACGTGGTATTCTGCGGGATGGCACATTGCGCGCTGGTGATTTTCAGGGCGCTGATTTAGCTCGAGCGACCCTTGCAACTGCGGATCTGCAAGATGCCAACTTCGCCCGAGCTGACCTGTCGGGGACGTATTTCTATCAGGCGAATATGCAAGGCGTCGTTCTGACTGAAGCTTCGCTTCTCGAAGCCAATCTTCGCCAGGCGCGCCTGGTCAATGCGAATCTATGTCGCAGCAACCTGACACGAGCCAATCTGGCGCGTGCAGATTTATCTGGCGCGAACATGACCGATAGCACCCTGCGCGAGTGCAATTTATGGCATGCAGATTTACGCGGCGTGGATCTCAGCGGTGCCCTCATGCCTGGGGCCAATCTGACCGGCGCTATATGTAATCAAGAAACGGTCCTGCCTGATGGCACACCCTGGTCCGAAACTACAGACCTTGAGCGCTTTACGGGAAACCTCGATTGAACACCACGGCACGTCATAATCAAATGGCAGTTCGATTTTCTGCTGAAAGTCGCTAAAATAAGGCTGCCAAATAGTAGCATCGGCATAACAAGACACCACATCCGAAGGCGTAAACGCCGGCGTGTGGGAAGATTGGTTTTCATCGAATTAGGAGGTTAGGACGTTGCATGTAGTTACCTTTACACGCAGTACCCCGGATACTGCTGCGCGTGTCGAAGTGGACGCCAGTGGTAACGTGACCTGGGGAGACGCAGCGACCGTTGTTAATCCCTGGGATGAGTATTCGCTGGAAGAATCGATTGTCCAGGCTAAGAACACAGGTGGCAAAGCAACGGTCATTGCCGTCGGGCCAGAACTGCACAATGATGCGCTGAAGCACAGCATCGCTATGGGCCTCAACGAGGCGGTGCGCATCTGGCAGGACGATCTTAAATATACTGATAGCCTCACCTGGGCGACTGTAGCTGCCGCGGCGATAAAGAAGCTGGATGACGTGCAGCTCGTTATCCTCGGTAAAGAAAGCGTTGATGTCCAGACAGATCAGCACCATGTTCAATTAGCACGCAAGCTTGGTTGGGCAATGCTCAGCTATGTGTCTAAGATCCTCGAACTTGATCCCGCAGCTGGCACCATCAAAGTAGAAAAAACGCTCGAACAAGGCAAACAGATCGTGACAGCCAGGCTCCCCGTGGTAATCAGCGTGATGAAGGGCATCAATGAGCCACGCTATCCTTCCTTCATCGGCATTCGGAAAGCTTCCAAGGCGGAGATACCTGTGTGGAGTGCAGCGGATTTGAATGTGGCTGTACCGTCGGCAGGCACGTCAATCGACAGCTACGAGAATCCACCTTCCCGCGATATCACGACTGAAATTATTGAGGGTGATAGCGTTGAGGCGAAAGCCACCAAACTGGTCGACAAACTGCTGGAGGAGAAAGTCCTGTGAGCGTTTTTGCCTGGATAGAGACCTTCGACGGCAGTGCTAACCCGACGAGCTGGGAAGCTCTGGGAGCTGGACGCAACCTGGCGGACGTCCTGGGTGTACCACTGACTGCCCTCGTATTCGGCGAGAATGCAGCCACTATCGCGGCCGAAGCCGGCAAATATGGTGCCGATAAAGCTCTCGTATGCGAGGATGCCACCCTCTCCCCGTATCGTCTGGAGCCTTACGCCGCGTTATTGACCCATCTCGTCACCGGACATCAGCCGAAGGTAGTTGTAGCTGTTGCGACCAGTGCAGGCCGTGAGCTACTTGCAGCCTCTGCCGCAGATACAGACAGCGGAATGCTGTCAGAAGTCATCGAACTCAACAGCACCAATGGCACAGTTCAGGCTGTGAAGCCCGTTTACGCGGGTAAAGTATTGAGTAAAGTCAGCGCAAGCAGCACCACCGTTTTTGTCACGCTACGCGGGCGTGCCTTTCCTCGGCCAGATCAGGGCAGTGGCAGTGCTGATGTAACGACTGTTGAGCCTGTCCTGACCGAAGATGCTATCTCAACCAAGGTTGAAGACTTTGCCGCAGAAGTAGGTAAGGTGAACCTTACTGATGCGGCCATCATCGTCAGTGGCGGACGCGGCATTGCCAATAATCCAAAATCAGCCCCAGCGGACGCCGATGACGAAGCTATCTGGAAAGCGCAGGACGGGTTCGCCAACACCTTACAACCTCTCGTGGACACGCTTGGTGCTGCAATGGGAGCAAGCCGTGCCGCTGTGGACGCAGGTTACATCCCCTACGAGCATCAGGTCGGCCAGACTGGCAAGACCGTAAATCCGGATCTTTACATTGCAGCGGGGATCAGCGGTGCAATCCAGCATCAGGCCGGCATGCGTGGCAGCAAGATCATCGTTGCTGTAAACAAAGATAAAGACGCACCCATCTTCAAACTGGCACGCTATGGTGTGGTTGAAGATCTGTACACTTTTATCCCCGTTCTTACAGCCGAACTTAAGAAACGGTTGGGTAAATAAACAACAAATCGGAGGGGGCACTTATCACGTGCCCCCTGTTAATTTAATGTCTTGTCCCCTAATATCTAGGGGTTCGATGACATTTCTTTCATCCCGACCTAAACAAAAACCTGTTCACTTTTGTTATACTCATCACCTGATTACACCATTTATTTCCTCGCTTTTTGAAAATACAACCTTTTGTACAGGCTTTTTTACCTTTGACCAATCGTTGAAGGACGATAGCAGTACATGGATATTGCTTTGATTGTCGCAGTGCCTTTTTTGATGGCGCTCTTCATCGCTACACCAGCACTCAATCGGCTTCTTCCCAAGGATGTTCGAACCTGGGCAGGCACGATTATCATGCTTGTCTTGTTCGCTGCATTGATCGGCTACTTCCCTTACATCCAGGTACCGGAGGGCGACACTAAGGGCCTGGTCGTTACGCGCATCATTGAATGGGTACCAGAAATCGGCCTGACGCTTACATGGTATCTGGATGCCCTCGCCCTGCTGTTCGGCCTGATTGTCACCGGTATCGGTGCGGGGATATTCCTTTACGCTGGCTACTACTTTGATGATGCGAAAGAGCAAAGCCGTTTTTTGCTCTGGCTGTCTGCCTTCGCCGGTGCGATGCTGGGACTGGTACTCAGCGGCAACTTGTTGACGATGTTTATCATGTGGGAACTGACAAGTGTTACGTCCTACATGCTAATTGGCTTTAAAGGTTCCAAAAGCGAATCGGCTCGTTTTGGCGCACAGCAGGCGTTCCTTGTAACCGGTGCTGGTGCACTGGCGTTGATCGTCGGCCTGGTGCTCCTGGCAGCTGCAGCTGGACAGACGCTGGACGGGGGATTTGTATTCGAGCTCAGCGAAATCCTGAGCCTCAACCTGGCGGAACACCCCTACTACACAGCGTTCGCCATACTGATTATGATCGGTGCTTTCACCAAAAGTGCTCAGTTTCCATTCCATTTCTGGTTGCCTGGTGCGATGGAAGCCCCAACGCCCGCGAGTTCGTTCCTGCATAGCGCGACAATGGTGAAGGCAGGGATCTATCTTCTGGCACGCCTTTATCCGCCCATGCACGAAAACCCCCTCTGGACTGGCATTCTCGTCGTATTCGGTCTGTTTACAATGCTGCTTGGAGCGTTCTTCGCCCTGGGTAAACGTGACCTCAAAGGACTGCTCGCCTATTCGACCGTCAGCATGCTAGGGGCTTTCGTCGCCCTGATCGGCTTACCAGAATACTCTGGTCTCAAAGCCGCGTTTGTCGGAATCCTGGCGCATGCGCTCTACAAGGCAGCTTTGTTCCTTGTAGTCGGCACGGTGGACCACAACACCGGCACGCGTATCATTGATAAACTGGGCGGATTACGCAGATATATGCCCGGTATGACGATCGTTGCTATTATAAGTGGTCTGTCGATGGCGGGTTTATTCCCGCTGTTTGGCTTTGTTGCAAAAGAAATCTTGTTGGACGCCTTCGTAAACGCGTCATTCGATGGTGCAACTATTGCGCTGGCAGTTGTGACACTCAGTTCACTGTTTACCGTCATCGCGGGTTTTATCGTTATCTGGGACGTATTTTTCAAAGCACCAAAAGAGGAAATCCATTATCACGCATCACCAGTCTGGCTTACTGTTGCGCCAGGGGCAATGGCACTAGGTTCTGCCCTATTTGGGTTTCTGATTGTGCCGTTGATATTCCCACTTATAAACGCCGCTGTTCCCAAGTCATTTAGCCTTTATCTGCTGCCACCAAACTTTTGGGAATTACTTGCATTCTGGTTGAGCACAGGGGCCATTGTCTTTGGCTTAGTGCTGTTTCTGGTACGCGGCACGTGGATTCCTCTCACCAACTGGCGATTTGTTCCCAGTGGGACGGGCAGCTTCCGGGTCATACTTGCAGCAATCAACTGGATCGGCGATCAAAGCGTCAAACTGCAGGGCGGGCTACTGCGCTATTATCTGGTTAGCATCCTGGGTGTCGTTGCGATTGTCATCCTGGGCAGCGGCCAGCTTAATGGTCTTGCTCGTGTCAACCCCATCGTTCTCGATAACATCAATGGCTCGACTTTGCTGCGTGCAATTCTTTTACTGTTGATAATTGCGGCTGCTTTCCTTTCTGTGCTTGTACGTCGACACATCACTGCAGCACTTGCCCTGGGCGTTATGGGTTATGCTGTCGCCGGTATCTTTCTGCTCTACCCTGCTCCTGATGTGGCTTTGGTACAAATCCTGGTTGAAACACTTGCCACAGTGCTCATTGTCCTGATCCTCAGCCGTCTCAGCGAAGAACAACGCAAAGCCATCATGGGCAAATTGTGGAAAGGTCGCACCAACTTCCGCAATATCAACTTGGGGATATTCCGCGATATCTTCATTGCAGCGGCTGTAGGCTTCGCCGTATTTCTCTTCGCGTTGACGGCTCTCGCCAATCGACCAGAGCCAGAACTCGTAGCTGCATCTGAATTTTGTCAGTTGGATGGCGTATTTCAGGCGGATCCTAACGGCGTACGCTCGTCGATTGCCAGGTATCACCTTTGCACCACCGAGGAAGCACTGGAGGTGACCGATGTTGTCGGTGCAATCGTCGCAGATTTCCGTGGGATGGATACGTTTGTAGAAATCGCGGTGTTTGCTGTAGCCGCACTTGGTGTACTAACGCTGCTCTCGCGTGGTTTGGATAGCAATCGACCCTTTGTACCCAAGGAACAGAACGTTTACTACCACAAATCAGAGTTTGAGGCCAGTTCGCTTGAGACTGTCCGTGAGCATAAGAGTCTGGATACGCCCTTCACTCGCTTGGTGATGCGTATCGTCCTGCCGTTAGGTTTCCTGCTTGCGTTGGCACATATCATCAATGGTAGTGGGGCCCCTGGCGACGGCTTCACCGCAGGGGCAATAACCGGGCTGGTTACCGCGCTATGGTATGTTGTCCTTGGCTACGATGAAGCGCGCAGCCGTCTTGGCGCCTTCAGCCCCGTATGGTTGATGCGTGCCGGCTTACTCCTGGCTGTGATCAACGCACTGGTCCCATTGCTAGTCCAGCCAGATACGGGAGCCATGCTTGGCTACATCGATTACGGCAAGATGATCGGCATTGACACAACACTGCAAAACTTTGGCCTGAAGTTCACTTCAACGATCATATTCGAACTCGGCATTGCATTGACAGTGTTCGGCGGGTCAGGCGTCATTATGGAAACTGTCGCCCATCCACAGCAGACCAAGGGCCTCGATGATGCGGCCTGACAACCGGATGATACGCGAACGCTGTAACAACAGATGAAGGAGCACTTGAATGAGCTTGACTGATCTATTATTCGCTGGAGCTGTTGGACTACTGTTTGGCATTGGGGTATTCCAACTACTGCGCCGCGATCTTATCAAGGCAGGTATGGGCTTTGCTATGCTCTTCACGGCGGTCAACCTGTTTTTCCTTTCTGTTGGGGCCTATGAAGGCGAAGTCGCACCCTACACTGAAAATGTTGAACGTGGCCTAGCCGTCAGCGATCCGCTGGTACAAGCATTGATCTTGACCGCTATCGTCGTCAGCTTCGGCAGTTATGCGCTGCTGCTGGGCCTCGTGAACATCGTCTCACGACGCTATCGCACGGTAGATTCCGACGAAGTGAACAATCTCGTCCGATGAACATACGCTGGTCCTCACTCGGAGAAATGCAAAGCATACCGACATGAACAATCTGTTCCTACTCGGCACGGTTTTCATCCCGCTCTTTGCGGCCATAATCGGGTTATTCGTCAGTCGCAACAATCGTGCGCAACGCTACCTGAGCTTTGTCGCTAGTTTGCTCACCTGGGGAGCCAGCCTGGTCGTGTTGATCCAGGCGCTCAGTGATGGCCCACAGGTCTACAACATGGGCGGTTGGGCTGCACCCTTTGGGATTATCCTGGTCGCAGATAACCTGTCGGCGCTATTTGGCGTGATGGCCAGCACAGTGCTGATGGGTGGTATATTGTATGCAGTCCACTGCCGCGACAAGTGCGTGACGTACCCTGCCTTTATGCCGCTCTTCCTGTGTATGGAGACTGGCCTGAACGGTGCTCTCTATACAGGTGACTTATTCAGCTTCTTCGTCTTCCTGGAATTAATGGTCCTGGCGTCTGTTTCGCTGGTGGCAATCAGTGACGACCGCCTCGGCCTAGAAGCTGCCATCAAGTATCTGTTTATCAGCGGTATGGGTACACTGTTCCTTCTGTTGGGTATTGCCGCCATGTACGCTACCTTTGGCACGCTCAACCTAGCTGATATGGGCGCGCAGCTCGCAACAGGGGAACGCCCATTTCTGGCACGGAGTGCGGCGATTATGCTCACAGCAGCATTCCTGCTCAAGAGCGCCGTTTTCCCATTCCATTACTGGCAGCCGGATTTTCATACAACCGCACCGACACCCGTTCATGCCGTCCTGTCGTCAGTTGTGGTTAAAGTCGGTATCTACGGCATTATCCGTATGATCACCCTGCTCTTTACGGAAGAGGCCGCACTGCTCCAGCAAATACTACTTGTACTCGGCGTGGTCGGCATTTTCTTCGGCAGCCTGGGTGCCTTGCGGACCTACAACGGGAAGCGTTTGCTAGCTTATTCAACGATTGGCCAGATTGGGTTTATCCTCGTCGGTATTGGGTGGGGAACACCCTTCGCCCTAGCCGCAGCGATTATCTACGCCTTCAACCATGCGTTCATCAAATCTGCCATGCTGATGGTTATGGGCCTGGTGTCGAGCCGTACCAATCCCAAGTCCGCAGATTTCGAGACCAACGCTGGTATCAAGCGCTATAGCATTCAGGGTGTTGGTAGCAAGATGCCGGCGCTGATCGGCATTCTCTGGTTCCTGGGCGGGATGGCCCTTGCAGGCGTACCGCCAATGAACGGATTCATTAGTAAGCTCGTGATTGTGCAGAGTGGTGTCGCTGCTGGGCAATGGATCGCGCTGGGCCTGGCTGTTGGCGCAGGCGTGCTGACGTTGACCTACGTATTCCGGACATGGCAATTCGTGTTTCAGACGAAACTTCCCGAAGATGCGCTTGCAGTGAAGGTCAAGCCTGAGGGTGATAGTGTGCTGGCACCGACATTACTGATTGGCGTGTCCATCCTACTGGGTTTGTACGCCCGCCCATTGATCGCTCTGGCAGAGATGACTGTCACTCAATTAGGCGATCCCAGTATCTACATCGAAGCTGTAAGACTATTTGGAGGCTGAGATGCTCTTTTCCGCCCTGATCACCGCATTTCCTATGGCAGTTGCCTGGATGATCCTCTCTAACTCGGTCACGATAGAGAGTTTCATTGTGGGATACATCTTTGGCTTGGCCGTGTTGCTCGCCATCTTCACCAACACACAGTATATTGGGCGGCCACTATCTTTCGAAATATCGCAAGTGCCTGTTCAGTTGTTCGCCATCGTGCGCTACATCATCATGCTCGGTTGGGACATATTCCGTTCCGGAGTCGATGTAGCACAGCGTATTCTGCGACCTCAAATGAACATCTGTCCGGACATCTATCGCATCAGCACGCATTCACCAGAACATGATCCACTGGTAGCAGCCCTGAGCGCCCATGCAATAACCATCACACCTGGGTCATTGGTCATCGATTTCGAAGATGACAACGGCACGATGATCATTCACACGCTCGACTGCCGTTACTGGACAGAGGACACATTGGATAAAGAACAACAAGAGCGCATGCAGCTCATTCGGGAGATTCTCAATCATGATTGAACACGAAGCTGCTCAGGTGGTTATCAACATATCACTCATCGTGATGGTCATGTTGCTACCGTTTGCGTTCTACCGCGTGATGCGTGGTCCTACTGCAGCCGACCGATTGCTCAGTCTTGAGATGATTACAATGATCGCAGTGGGCATCACGGTATTGTTGGCATTGTTCGAAGGCACAGATACCGTTATTGATACTGGCATTGTTCTGGCTGCTCTGTCGTTCGTTGGCACTTTGGCAATCGCCCGCTATATTAGCGAAGGGCGCGTGTTCTGATGGATGTTCTTGAGACTATCCGACTGATTGCCGGGCTCTTCTTCCTGGTCTTCGGCGTGGTATTCAGTTTTCTGGGGGTTTTCGGGATTCTACGCCTGCCGGATACCTACAGTCGCCTGCATGCTTCCGGCAAGGTAGGCACCCTGGGAGTCATGGGGCTATGCATCGGCTGTGCATTCCTGATGCCCGGTGCCGCACTGAAGGTACTCGCGCTGAGTATATTCCTGGTATTCAGTGGGCCTGTAGGCTCCCATGCGATCGCAGCAGGCATTCACCGTGCCGAACAGACAAACAACCCACACGGTGAAGTCCCTGTTGCCGACACCTCGGCAACCGTAAAACAAAGCTCCGCGCCGGTCGGTCAGCATAACAAATAAGTAAAAAGGCCAGGAGTATCTCCCGGCCTCTATCAATCCTAGAATGCGCGTGTTACCTCGATGACACCGTCGTCATTCGTATGCATCTCGAACCCAAGCTGCTTCGCGAGATTCAGCATTCCCTGATTATCTGGCAAGACGTAACCTGTGATGACTGCGATATCTTCCGTCCTGCCAATGTCTAACAGGCGCTGCATAAGCTCACGACCGATACCCTGCCCCTGATAGCGATCGCTCACGACAATCGCGAACTCCGCGGAATAGCGATCATAAGACTGTGTGAGACGTGCGACGCCTGCGATCTCAGGCTCACCTGATTTGGGATTATCGGTCTCTGCAACCAGGACCATCTCGCGGTCATAGTCGATGAAGACAATACGCGTCAGCCGCTCGTGCGAGATACGCTGCCGCAGATTCACAGGTGTGAAGTACCGCAGCTGCACCGTACGCTCCGACAGTGATTCATGGAATCGAACCATCAGCGGCTCGTCCTCTGGACGAATCGGACGGATGGTGTACTCTGTGCCGTCTTCCGACGCCCAGTTATCGACATATTGAACCGGATATGGTCGGATGGCCGTTTGTGGAAGCTTGCTTTCTTCAGTATCCGGCGGATGCAGAACAACGCGTGCGTCCAGCGCCAGGACCTGCGTCGGCGAAGCCAGCAGCGGATTGATATCCATCTCAGCGATCCAGGGTTGCTCCGCCACCAACTGACTAAAGCGCACCATAAGATTCTCAAGCGCTTCCAGGTCTACAGCCTGCCGACCGCGCACCCCATGAAGTGCTTCATAGATTTTCGTCTGCTCCATCATCCGACGTGCCAGCGTACTGGTCAAAGGCGGGAGCCCCAGTGAACTATCCTTGAAAACTTCGACGAGTGAACCACCGGAGCCGAACAGCAGCACCGGCCCGAACTGCGGATCCACGCTGCTGCCTACGATAAGCTCATAAGCGTCCTCAAAGCTCACCATAGGTTGTACACTCACGCCATGGAAGTGCTCTGCGCCCTTTGCTCGAGTAACGCCCTCTTCAATACGATCATAAGCTCCACGAACTTCATCCGCATTACGCAGATTTAACTGGACGCCGCCGACATCCATCTTGTGTGTAATGGTCTCTGAGTTCAGCTTAAGAACGACGGGATAGCCCATTTCCTCAGCGAATCCGACAGCCTCTTCGACATCAGTCGTTGTCTTCATGGGCGTTGTGGGAATGTGATAGGCCGATAACAGGAACTTAGATTCTGCCTCGGTCAGAATTGTGCGCCCTTCACCGCGTACGCGATCAATCATCTCTTTGACGGCATTCCGATCAACGGGATAATCGTCGTCTTCAGGGATTTCGGGCGTCTCATAAATTGCGCGGAGGTTATAGCTGTACTTCCACATGTAGTTGAACAGCCGCATAGCTGTGTCAGGATAAGCAAAGGTGGGTATATTCGCCCGATTCAGAATACGCTCACCCGCCTGTACCGATGCGCCGCCCATCCAGCTTGCAAGAACGGGTTTGCCTTCAATTTGAGCATATGGTTTCAAGGCTTCTGCAGTCTGCGTTGGATCCGTCATGTCCTGTGGGGTCAGGATGACCAGCAAGCCATCGCTATTTGGATCGCGTGCTGCAATTTCCAGTGCCTGCGCATAACGTTCCGGTGTGGCATCACCGAGAATATCAATCGGGTTATTGTGACTCCAGGCAGCGGGCAAAAAGCTATTCAGCTCTTCCATCGTCTCGTCGCTGATGTCTGTCAGTTTGCCACCGCCAGCAATGAGCGCGTCCGTCGCCAAAACCCCGGGGCCACCTGCATTCGTTACGATAGTCAGACGGTTACCTGAAGGGCGCGGCTGCTTGGCCAGTACTTCTGACATATAAAAAACATCGGAAATACTGTTCACGCGCAGAATACCGGAACGACGGAAAGCTGCATCCAGAACACCATCACTGCCGGTCAGGCTGCCCGTATGTGACGCTGCCGCTGCCGCTGCGGCCTCAGTACGACCTGCCTTAATGATAATGATTGGCTTTTTCAGAGCGACTTCGCGGGCAGCGGATAAGAAAGTCCGCGCATTGCCAACCGACTCCATGTAAATCACAATGCTTTGGGTCTGCGGATCGTCACCGAGATAGTAGATGAGATCGCCCCAGTTCACATCAAGCATGGAGCCAATGCTGATGAAAGCGCTGAAACCAACATTTTCTTCAAAGCTCCAGTCGAGCACCGCTGTACAGATTGCACCAGACTGGCTGATGAATGCGACATTACCAGGGCGTGCCATACCGCCGGCGAACGTCGCATTAAGACCATAGAATGGCAGCATGACGCCCAGGCAGTTCGGACCGATAATCCGCATTTTGCCACGCGCCATTTCGAGGATTCTGGCTTCAAGCTCAGCGCCTTCTTCGCCAATCTCCTTAAAGCCTGCAGAAATGATAATGCAGCCTTCAACACCTTTCTCAAGGCACTGTTCAATCACGCCCGGGACGGTCGGTGCCGGAGTAACGACAATCGCTAGGTCGATATCGACCGGAATATCCAGGATTGAGGGATAGGCCTGAATACCGAGCACATTTGGACGCTTGGGATTAACGGGGAATATCGTCCCACCAAAGGGGTTGGTGATCAGATTCTTGATAATGGTACGACCAACACTGCCCTCTTTTTCAGTGGCTCCAATGACGGCGACGTTGTTGGGCCCAAAGATCTTGTCGAGCGAGGGTGCGCGGCGGCGGGTTACAGCAGCCATGCTTATCCTTTCTTGGTCTCGTCGAACATGCGGTAAATGGCTGTGAAGTAATCTGGCGTGCCAGAGATATAACACACCTTAGGATTTGATTATAACGCTTTTTGCCAGCCTCATGAGAGGGTGATCACGGCGTCTTGAGGTTTCGTCAACAATGAGCACTGTCCCTGGGGTATACTGTCGAAAGAATTCGTCAGACCCTGAAAGCGAGCGTAAATGGCAAACAAAATAGAGAACGGCACACGTATTCAATCCCCTTCTCGGATCATCAACAGTATCGCCCCGGTGCGCATCTGTGACCTGGGCGGCTGGACAGATACGTGGTTCGCAGAGCATGGCGTTATCCTCAATTTTGGCGTATCACCTTACGCGGAAGTGCAAATCAAAGTCTACCCGCGAGATCAGCGCGAGAATCAGGTGACGCTCTTCGCGGAGAACTACGGTGAACGCTACGGCGTCAACGTTGGCGAGCGCCCGTACAACCGTCACCCACTCCTGGAGGCTACGATTGAGCGTATGGGCATTCCAGAAAACATCGCTACTGAAATCACCTTATTCTCTGAGGCACCGGCTGGTGCATCGATTGGCACATCAGCGAGTGTGACGGTTGCGATGGTCGCTGCATTGGACCTGCTATCACCAGGCCGCATGACCCCTCATGAAATCGCCTACATTGCCCAATCGATCGAAACTGATATGCTGGGTCTGCAGTGTGGTATCCAGGATCAGCTTTGCGCGGCGTACGGCAACATCAATTACATTGAGATGTTCGATTATCCCCGCTCCAGTGTCTCACCAATTCAGCTACCCTTCCACATCTGGTGGGAACTCAATCGCCGCCTTGTGCTGATCTACCTGGGCAATTCTCATGAATCATCAAAAGTGCACGAGCAGGTGATCGCTAACCTTGAAGATGCAGGTTCAGAGTGTCTGCCACTGCGCGATCTAAGGACGACCGCGCCACGCGCACGCAATGCGCTGTTCAACGGCGATTTTGTCACATTCGGGCAGATGATGTGCGAGAACACAGCAATGCAGCGCAATTTGCACCCCGCCCTCGTGAGTGAGGCCGCTCAGCAGATTATTGACATCGCAAAGGAACATCATGCGCTGGGCTGGAAAGTCAACGGCGCGGGGGGTGACGGCGGCTCGATCACGCTGCTCTGCGGCGATAGTACCGAAGAAAAGCGTGCGATGCTGGCAGCAATTCGATCTGCTAACTCCGCATTTCGTGATATTCCCGTTCATCTGACGCAGCGCGGTGTTTACGCCTGGGAAGTCGTACCGGAGTCAATCAAAGCGAACTGATGGGCCTTTGAAAATCAGAAACGTACAGTATTTACGTCTCAGATGAGCTGGCCTGCGTTATACTGAAATGGTCGTTTGCCTGTTGTTTGTTGTTTTCCGCACGGGAGGCCATAACCTATGCGTGCATTGCGTTTGATTGGTAGGTTTTTCTGGCGCTTCATGGTGATTTTCTCATTCATCGTGAATATTGTGCTGGTGGTTGTGATCATCGCCCTTGGGATCTTATTATTCGACATCAAGAACAACGTCGTCGAGCCGCTGCTTGGTGGGCTCCACGCGACCGCGCGTGGTCTGGACGAAGCCACGATAGATTGGACGATTCCCGTTCGTGACCGTATCCCAGTGCGCCTGAACATTCCACTTCAGACGAATACGACCGTTGTCCTGACGGATGATGTAGGTCTGAACGTCAGCGCTAACATTGATCTTCCTGGTATCAACGCCTATGACGTCGCCGCAAACGTACGTATCACATTGCCGCGCGGGCTCCCTCTGCCCGTTGCCCTGGATTTGAATGTCCCCGTAGACGAACAGCTTGACGTTGCGCTCGATGTACGCGCAGTGATCCCGCTGAACCAGACGCAACTGCGCGATCCGGTCGCCGCGCTCGAAAACACGGTTGGACCGCTTTCCGCACTCGTGTGGGACCTACCAGACGATTTTTATAATCTGGGGTATCGCGCGGGTGCAGCCCTCCGTGGTGACACGGACGATCCATCTTATGATCCTGATCCATTCGATTACCGGCAGCCTGTGCGCACTGATCTTAACAATGATGGCATCATTGAAGACCATGAAGTCATCTACGTCGAATATGATCCGTGGCCTGGCTTTTCCATGACCGCCGGTTTGGGATATGAGTTGATGGATATCTCAATACCGCGTGACAATATCGCCCGTGCAACTGGCATTGTTCCACCCGGTGGACTGCCAGCGCTCGATGAACAGTGGCGGCGTGAACTGTTAGCAGGCAACACGCCTTCACAAATCAATGAGGAGGCGATTGCAGCGCTTCAGGCAGCAGGCGTCCCGACATACACCTATGACGGCAGCCTGTGGCAGCGCTGGTTAACGCTTCAGGCAGAGGCAGATGAAGCGGAAGTAGAAAGCAGTACAGGTGACATGGGAATTGTTGCACCACCGGGGCAGTAAACGCGATAGGCCCTACTCGATAACCGGATTTATTGATATAACCCCCGTTGCGATCTGAAACGCCGGGGGTTTCTCATGAACCAGCCAACGCCCAATACAGACGATCAACCGCGCATCTGCGACTACGAAGAATCGGACTACCGGACGAGATTCTGGGAAGGCCAGGGCCGCGATTACGAAGATCGTGTTGAACGAGAGGTCCTCCATCAACTGCTGCCAACAATGGGTAAAAGGCTTCTGGAAATCGGGGCGGGTTTTGGTCGTCTATCAGCTGAGTACAGCATGTACGAACAGGTCGTCTTGCTGGATTACTCTTTCAGTCAGCTGCAGTATGCACGCCAGCAGCTCGGTGACGAGCGTTATCTATACGTCGCCGCTGATGCTTACCAGCTACCCTTCAAACCCAACGCGTTCGATGGTGCTACGATGATACGCGTTCTCCATCATTTTGAGCGCGCCCCACAGGTTTTGGCGAAGATACGCCGTGCTCTGAGTGCTGACGCTCTGTTCATTCTGGAGTTTGCGAACAAACACAATCTAAAGGCGATGCTGCGCCACGCATTCCATCGCCAAGACTGGTCTCCATATCAACTGGAACCTGTCGAATTTGTCTCACTGAATTACGATTTTCATCCGACTTACATTGAAAACGCATTGAACGCCGCGGGATTCCTGACCAAACAACGTGTGCCTGTCTCCTGGCTACGACTGGGATTTCTGAAGCGATCGCTCACTACCGACATGCTCGTCAGGATCGATAGTCTGCTACAGCGATCCGGTTGGCTGGTATCACCCAGTGTGTTTACCTTGAACCAAGCAGTGGGACCAGGTTCCAGACTGGTGTTAGATGACATTGAAGACATCTTCGCTTGCCCACTAACCGGAGGAAACTTGTATCGAGACGGAGATACTTTAGTCAATGAAGCGGGTACCCGTTGGGAAATTCGCGATGGTATCTACGACTTCAAGGCACCCATCAGTCAGGATCGAACATAAATTCTTAAATCCCCGTTAAATACCTTGACACTCAAGAACAAATGTACTATTCTACTAGAGTAGAGTATTTGTTCAATCTAACTACATCAGATTGATCAAACAGAATAGACAAGTTTGTATAAAGGGGTGAGGTGTAACTCAACTGAGTTACCACTTGGAATTAGATTTTGTGTTGAATAGATCTTATATGTGAGAACACTTGTAAACGACGTATCCCCATGTCCGGGCGCATCAGGCTGATGCGCCTCTTTTTTTGACCTGAAGACTGCGCTGTTTCGGCAGCCAGATAATCAACTGCCCATCGGCATAATAAGCGAATTCCAACGCAGGTCCATCGATACTTTCCGGCAGCGGCAGGTGCCGTGCGTAGCGACCACGCCATGCAATTTGTTCATCTGTTGGAATAAACAGGGCTTCTACAAAAAGATAGTCGTCATACCACCAGACGCGGACGCTGTCCTGGAAGAGGCCATATAGTGTGGTTGTTACGACAAAGGCATCGCCCTCATCGAAAATTGTCAAACGGGTACCTACCCGGTAATTCATCCAGCCCGGGCGGGGAGACGGCAGTCCATCAGCGGAACTACCAGCGCCGTGCGGTTTGTGGGGCATTGACCGCCAATCCACTTTCTGTGCCGGGATTCGCACATATTTAGTTCTACTTTAACACAGTTTTAGAGTATTGACATTAACTCTCATTTTGATGCCCTGGCGAGCGCAATCGGCGCAACCAAGCGATAACATGTTTTGTAAATATCTCCGGCTGCTCCAGCGCGAGCATGTGTCCCCCGCCTTCAATAACGACGAGGTCAGCATCAGGAATACCTGCGGCAAGTACTTCGCTATGGGCAAGTGGCGTCATCTTATCAACTTCACCGGCCACAATTAACGTCGGAGCCTGAATACTGCCAAGCTGTTCACGCACATCGAAAGCAGCACAGGCGGCGTAGTCATTGCGCGTGACCGTTGGATCAACAGTAAGCAGCCGCTTCAGAGGCACTTCAGCAAGCCACTCATCCGAGAAAGACTTGGCCCAACTCCATCTTATGATCCGGCGTACAGTTGCTTCCGTATCCGTCTGAAGCCCATCGAGGATGAGCGGGTTAACCGGCAGATGGGCACCTGTCGCAACCAGCAGCAGTCCCACAACTCGATCCGGCGCATTGAGTGCCATGGTCTGGGCAATTGCCCCACCCATACTGTGACCACCAACAATCGCCTTTTCAATTTCGAGCGCATCCATCAATGCCAGCAGGTCTTCGACATAAGCACCGATGTGATCATGTCCACTCCCAGGGCTGTCACCATGACCTGACAGATCTGGTGTGATCACCTGCGCCTCGGGATGGCGACGCAGTTGTACGGGCCAATCCATATATGAAGCACCAGCCCCATGAACCAGAAGCAAGGGCACCTGATCCTGGAGTTGTTTGCGAAAATCACGATAAAAGAGTTTGCCGCGCTGTGACTCAATCAGAGGCATGATTTTCAACTTCATGCAAACCGCCACGCACGCTTGCACGTGGCTGTCCATCTTCGCCAATCCAACCAATCGCCATCTTCGGTGTGCTGTGGGCGGCCCCGAGCCGACCATCAGCTCCCAGAACAATCAGCCCCACCATCGATGGTGTAATAATGTGGTTGATGTAATCAATTGCTGCCTGCGCTGCCTGTAGTGCATCCAGGCCACCAGCCATCTGATCGACAGCATACTTGCTGAGCAAGGTTCGCATGCTGTGCTCACCTTTACCGGAAACCCCTGCACCACCGATCGCACTATCTGCATAGCCTCCAGCCCCGAATAGTGGTGAGTCTCCAACGCGACCAGCGAGTTTATAGGGCGTGCCGCCCGTAGATGTCGCTGCGGCCACATTCCCATGATGATCGAGTGCGATGGCACCTACAGTATCGTGGCCGTCTGCCCGTTCCATCTTTGCCTGAGCACGCTGATACATAGCAAGCTCTGATTCTGTGACGAGTTGGGCGTTTGCCACAAGCGGCATGCCAAGTATGGCAGCGAGTGAATCTGCGCCTGATCCGACGAACAGATTATGCTCAGTCTCCTCCATAACCTTGCGCGCCAGGCTTATGGGGTACTGGACACGCGTAACGCCGGCAACCGCCCCATAATCGCGCGCGGTGCCATCAATAATCAGCGCATCCATCTCGACAACGCCCTCACTATTCAGATGACTGCCGGTACCTGCATCAAAAAGGGGGAAGTCTTCCAGATAATTCACGGTTTTTTCCACGGCGTCGAGGGCACTACCACCAGCCTGTAGCACAGACCAGCCGATGCGTGCCGCCTCACGTAATGCGTCTTTCTTAGGTGCATCCTGATCATCGGGCCAATCCCATGAACCACCATGTAAAATTAATGCAGGTTTCATTGCCACCTCGCACGGTCTGATAGGCCTGTGTAATGCATTGAATTGTAACATGCGGGTAAGGTTTTGGGATTGACGACCTGATCTCAGAACGGCATGATATGCCGTCGATTCTTTCCTACAAGACAAGCGAAAGCAAACAACACCTATGGTAGACGTAGCCCACAGTACCCCCCAGGATGCCCACATCATGCCGGACCTCTCGCGTCCGCGCACCATTACCGATTATGCACGGTTGTTTTTCACAGGATTCTCGATGGGTGCCGCTGACATCGTGCCCGGCGTTTCTGGTGGTACGATGGCCTTCATTATGGGTGTCTACGAGACACTCATCGACGCGATTAAGTCCTTCAACCTCAAGGCGGTCCAACTCGCCCTGAAGCTGAAATTTGGTGAACTGTTCAACAAGCAAATCCCGATACGATTTCTGCTTGCGCTGGGATTCGGCCTCCTGACAGCAATCTTCGCACTGTCGACTTTCCTGGATACGGCGCTCGATCAGACACCGACCTACGTTTTCGCCTTCTTCGCCGGCCTTATCCTGGCCTCAATCGTCGCCGTCGGGGCGAAAGTCGTTTGGAAACCCAGCGCAATCGTAGCTTTCCTGGTCGGCGCCGTAATTGCATTCTGGATTGTTGGCCTGCCCACCCTGGGTGACCAGCTTGGCCATGCACCGGCCATCCTTTTTGTCAGCGGCATGATCGCCATATGCGCAATGATCCTGCCCGGTATCAGCGGGTCCTTCATCTTGTTGATCCTGGGCCAGTATGAATTCGTCTTGAATGCGGTACGCGAGCGCGACATCATTAGCCTGGCAGCTGTGGCAGCAGGTGCTGCTTTAGGCATCATCGCCTTCTCCCGTGTTCTTAGCTGGCTGCTAAAACACTACGAGAACGTCACTGTGGCAATCCTGGTTGGCTTCATGGCGGGCTCGCTGCGGCTAATCGTCCACCGCGCCTTCTATGCCATTATTGACAGCCCGACAGGCGAGAGCATCACGACGCCGATCACACTGGATGCGACGATGCTGGCTATCGCATCAGCACTGCTGGTGCTTGGTTTTATTCTTGTCACTTTCATCGACCACTTGCAATCACGCAGCAACCCGATTGTACGGTTGTTCGCACGCTAAATTAATCGTATCAACTCAAAGTCGAACGCAAAAAGGGCGGGAAATCCCGCCCCTTCGTGTTCCTCAAACTCAGCTTATGCTATACCTTCGACTCTTCCATACCTGCCTCGGCGCGCAAAGTAGCCGCCTTATCAGTTCGCTCCCAGGGCACGTCTAGATCATCACGACCAAAATGTCCGTAAGCAGCAACCTGACGGAACTGAGGTTTGCGCATTTGCAGATCACGGATGATAGCCGCCGGACGCATGTCGAAATGCTTGCGGATTAGGTTCTCTATCGTCTCATCGCTGACTTTGCCTGTACCAAATGTCTCCACAGCCAATGATGTCGGCTGCGCAACACCGATTGCGTATGAAAGCTGCAATTCGAAGCGTTCGGCCAGACCTGCCGCCACAACGTTTTTCGCAATGTAGCGGGCCATGTATGCGGCGCTCCGATCGACTTTGGTACCGTCTTTGCCACTAAATGCGCCACCACCGTGTCGAGCTACACCGCCGTACGTGTCAACGATGATCTTGCGCCCCGTCAAACCGGCATCGCCAAGCGGCCCACCAACGACAAACCTTCCCGTCGGATTGACGAAGATACGGGTATTGTCATCAATCAGGTCACGGGGAACCACATCATATATGATCTCTTCGATGATAGTTTTACGGATTTCGTCCTGTTTGATGTCTGGCGCATGCTGCGTACTAATGACAATCGTATCGACGCGATGTGGCTTACCATTGATGTACTCAACGGTAACCTGACTCTTCGCATCGGGACGCAGCCATTCGATTTCGCCACTCTTACGTGCTTCAGCGAGACGCCGCACCAATCGGTGTGCAAGTGAGATTGTCAGCGGCATATATTCCGGCGTCTCATCGCAGGCGAAACCAATCATCATTCCCTGATCGCCCGCACCGATCGCTTCGATCTCGGCATCCGTCATCCGACCTTCACGGGCTTCAAGGGCACGATCAACACCTTGGGCAATATCCGCTGATTGTTCTTTGATAGATACCACAACACCACAGGTATCAGCGTCAAAGCCGAACTTAGCGCGTGTGTACCCGATCTCGCGAATCGTCTCGCGTACGATCTTTTCGATATCAACATAGGCGCTCGTTGTGATCTCACCAACGACAACCACCAAGCCGGTAGTGGTCGTCGTTTCACAGGCAACACGCGCCATCGGATCTTTCTCCAGAATGGCATCGAGGATTGCGTCGCTGATCTGATCACACATTTTGTCAGGATGTCCCTCGGATACAGACTCCGAGGTGAAATAGTAACGCGGGCTGGTCATGAATGTCGTTGGCATATGTGGCCGTCCTCCCCGGGAGAAAACCAAACAAACAAAAAAAGCCTGCTGGTGGCAAGCTCGGCGCAGACATTCTATTCAGCGTCACAAGCTCATCGACCAGCGTCTTGCGCTGCCGGAATTGGCACCTTCCCGGCGCTCCGGGGGTTGCCGTGGGGTCTAAGAGCCGGTCTCTCGCCCACTCTGGATGAGTGCATAAGCACGGGTTCACATCTCGAACGGACGCGATGCTAACACAAGAACTGTAGACTGACAATGGTCTACGCCGCACGATTCCATTTGTCATGGACCAAGTCTTTTATGAAGACAGATTTAAGGCTTGTTGAAGGCGGGTAAGATGAAAATCGCAGAACCCGTCTAGCCTTTAGTGATTGTGAGATTCGACCGTCACGTTCACACATCTCTGAAAGCCGACTCAAATCTTGCTCATAAAGTTGTGAGACAGTTGCTAAGGTATGAAATTCGGTATGTAATGTAAAGTCAAGTCATTGGTTACACGGTCTGTATCGGTAAAGCATTGAGTTGGTTACAAACCCGGACAAAACCCCATCTTCATTCCTACCAGACGGTTTCGTCCCCTGTGCCTGCTGATGTGCAACCGAAAGGCATTCAACACCGGGAAAGTCCATCCAAGAAGAATGCCCTGAAATACACGCATTAGTGAGAGGGAACCCCATGAACGAGAATACAAACGGCGGCAAGGACAGCGTGCCTGGTGCCAAAGCACAAGCGAACGGCAATAACAATCACAAGCATAATGGTACTTGTAACGGCAGCCATAACGGAAATCACGATAGTGAGATTGCGCTAGAAGCCATAGATGGATTGGGAATCAGCCTTCCTCGGGTCAGCGGTGGCACCGTCGTACGCGGCGGGGGGCTGGATACGCTGCAGGATCTGAAAGAACTTGATGAACATGGCCCAAGCTTTATTGAGCCATTTGAACCCACTGAACGTCTGACGGGTGATCTGGAACAGTACCAGCGTATTGAGAAGGCCATCCATGACCTGTTGGATGCCTTCAACGTCAATTGGAAAGATCCCAATTACACAGATACACCCAAGCGAGTTGCCAAGGCCTACATGGAGTTCTGGGCGAACGGTTACGGTCGTCAGGCGGAAGATGAGGTCACTGTCTTCCCAAATAGCAGCGGCAGCGGCGACCTCGTCCTGGTAAAAGACATGAAGTTCTACAGCCTTTGCAGCCATCACCTTGCGCCGTTCACCGGCTATGGTGCGATCGCTTACATTGCAAATGAGACACTGCTGGGGTTGAGTAAGCTCGGGCGTATCCTGGATATTTATGCACGTCGATTCCAGCTTCAGGAGCGTATCGGTGCCCAGACCGCCGACAAGCTAATGGAATTACTAAACCCCAGGGGCGTCATGGTTGTACTCTATGATGTGGAACATCTCTGCATGTCTTCACGCGGTGTCAAGTTGCATGAAGCGAGCACGACGACTGTCGCCACACGTGGGATCTTCAAGAATGAAGCACAACTACGCTCTGAAGTGATGTCGCTAATCAAAAGCTAGCGTTCACAACACGAGCACTCTGGATTAAGCCGAGAGAGGCACGCTGATGAGCGTGTCTCATCGCTTTCTATAGCTTGATGTCTTCACGTAAGAGGAGACCTCGACTGCCAATCTCAAATGCCAACGTTTGCATCGACTGTCCCGTTACCGGATGCTGGTGATGCGGCGCGACATCCGCTGCTGGCACGATGGCATGCGCATACCGCAGCAGGTCTTCATGCCACATGTCACCATAGAGCAGAACGTCGAAGTCAAGCGTAACCAGTTTGCTTTTCTTTCCTTCAGCATCACGCCTTACACGGTCAAGGGCATCCTCAATCGATTTCAGCTTAGCTTTGAGTACGTCGTAGGGAAGTTCCGTAACGATGCGCGCCGCCGCGTTCAAGTACGGCGGCGCGGTAGCGTCCTCGGCAGCTTCGCTCTCATACACCGGTGATATTGTCTCTACATGCACGACTTCACGCAGACGGCGTACCCCCTCTGCCATATTTTTTGCAGCATCGTGATTAGAACCAATACCAATCACTACGCTCTTCACGCAACGTCTCCAATCAGCGGGACGAGATAGCCACGTTCATACCAATACAGTAAATCACTAAACGGGACTGTGTCGCTGTTTACTCGCGTTGGAGTTTGTCTCGCCAATTGGATTAACAGAGCATCCTGGCAATACTCCGCCCGGAAATCGTGGTACACACCTGACTCTGTCAACGCACACCAGGGTGCCAGCGCAAAATCGATACTCTCATCCAATGGTGTATGAACATACGCGAGGCCTTCTCGTTTACGAGCGGTCAGAATGACATCAGCGTAACTCTCGACCATGTCGCCCTGCTGAAAATGATTATGCAGCCAGTCGATAGTCGCCGCAGGTGTACGTTGACCAGCACGAATAACCTCTGCAGCCTGCGCAGCAGCAGTCTCAACATCACCATAGTCGACTTTGTAGACGAGGTCATCTGGCAGCATAGTACGATAAGGCCCAACATTCGCCGCTATGACAGGCGTTCCACACGCCAGCGACTCATAAGGCGTGTTGCCGAACGTCTCCACATAACGTCCCAGCGCCAGTGTAACTGCGCCAAGGCTATAAAAAGCGGGCATGTCTTCGTCACTGATCCAGGGATGAAAGATAAAATGCTCACTCAGGCCGCGCTGATCTATATCTGTGCGTAGGTCGTCATAGTAAGCGCGAACATGGGCCGCTAATCCCGTATCGATCCACTGCGGCACCAAAGCACGCACGTGAGTCAGCCGATATTTTTTGACCAGCAAATCAATTACTGCAATCGTCTGGCGAATCCCCTTATCGTCATCTGGACGATGGGGATAAAGCACGTATGTATGGTCAGATGGATTAAGATTCAATCTGCGTGCAAGTTCATGTGTTGATACCAGCTTATAAACGTTGAAATCCAGCCCATTAGGAATGACGCGTACACGCTCTCGAAATCCAGGGAAGAATCGTCCAACCGTTGCACTCCAACAGCCCGCAGTGTGGTCACTTGGCAGAATCAGCGCATCGCCATTGAAAAGAAATCCGCTCTGTAATGTCTCGCTGAAAAGTATGCTGCGGAGAGAGATGACTGTCGGAATATCGCGGTACACATAAGGGAAAATCAACCCGCCGTCATGACTATAGAACACGTCAGCGTCCACCAGATAATCGCTAGTCGTCTGGATTGCAGCGGCAATATCATAAACGGGTGCTGCGTAAGGCTCCGGAAAAGGCTGCTTAAATCTAAACACAGGCATCACACGGAGGTTTTCATGCCACAAGAATGATTCTGAGGCATCCTGTCGCCAGGTACACAGAATGGTTATGCGATGGCCCTGTTCCGCAAGATACAGGGCCACCTTCTTGAGCTGTTTCTGTGCCCCACCCATCGATTTCTCGCGGAATAAAGGCGTCATGGAAAACATGACGATATTCATGCTTAGAGGTTTACTCCAACGGTTTAAGACCCTTCAGGATCGTAGGTAGAAATTCAGCGACAGTTGGATGTATTGGCAACGCATCCCGCACAAGCTTATATGACGCACCCGTGTGCATAAAGTTACTGATGATCTGCACCAGGTCATCCCCATGCATTCCCAGAAAAGCCGCACCAAGGAACTCCTCAGTATCGGCATCAACTAGCAACTTTATCTTGCCCTTAGTCTCACTATCAAGACGTGCGCGCGTTACATCGGCCATATCGTAAGTTGCCATAAGGACGTTTCTGCCGGACTCACGTGCCTCACGCTCATTCATGCCCACACGGCCTAAGGGTGGATCTGTAAAGAGCGCATAGGCCATGATACGTTCGTCAGCACTGCGATCACCACCAGTGTGGTTATCCCATGCAATTTCATAGTCTTGATACGATGTATGCGTAAAGGCGCCTCGTCGGTTGATATCGCCCAGTGCCCATATTCCTGGCACGTCGGTGGCGTAGTGATCATCTGTGTGGATATACCCGCGATCATCAGTCTGTAAGCCGATAGACTCCAGATTAAGGTTGTCGGTATTGGGCCGACGCCCTGACGCTATCAGCAGATGGCTGCCTTCAAGGATGCGCGGTGCTTGGTTGTCAGTACTTTCTATCGTTACACGCACACCGCCGGTATCGGTAGGTTGAACGTGCTGTGCCGCAAACTGTGTATAAATTGTTATGTCTTCTTCTTCCAGTATTTCAGTGATTGCAGAGCTGATGTCATCGTCCTCTCGGCTTGCGATACGCTCGCCGGCTTCGATGATACTGACACGACTGCCAAACCGTCGGAACATGTGACCAAACTCGAGACCAACATAGCTGCCACCAATGATTATGAGATGTTCCGGCAAAATCGTTAAACCGAGAACACTTTCATTGGTCAGGTAGGGGACGCTTTCGATACCGTCAACAGGTGGCACAAAAGGCCGGGTACCGGTGTTCAGATACACCAGGGGCGCTTCCAGCGTGGCGTCACCTGCTTCTACTTGAAAGCGATCACCGTTCTTGCCGACAAACCGCCCATAGGACCAGTAGATATCGACGCCATCGACGTCCGTCATGTAGTCTTCGAAGCTCTTCTGCACTCTGCCGATAATATCGTTCTTGCGTGCCATTACGGCCGCCAGATCAACGCGGATATGGCCCGTCTCTATTCCGTATTCGCTGGCTCTACGTGCCATGTGTGCTACATGCGCGCTGGCTCGCAGCGCCTTTGTGGGGCGACAGCCATAGTTCAGGCACGTCCCTCCCAATTTGTCACCTTCAATCAGAGCAACGCGCTTGCCCTCACCAGCGAAACCACTAGCCATCCCTGGCCCAGCCTGGCCCGCGCCGATCACGATCACGTCGTATTGCATGATGTCTCCTTTTCCCCCTGGCCTGGCTTCCTTTCAGAACAAGGGCATCTAATCTCCGATGCCCTATTGTCAACAACAGACCTGAACATTCCCTTACACTTTATTGTAAACGGGAATACTCCCGCCCGTTATGCTCGTCGCTGCAGGGGATGACAGGAAAGCAATCACATCAGCAATCTGTGTGGGCGAAACCCACTTGCTGAAATCAGCGTTTGGCATATCACGACGATTCGGTTCAGTATCGACGATACTCGGCATAATGCCGTTGACACGAATATTGTGTTCCTTCAGTTCCTGTGCCATCGCCTGAACGATGCGTTCGGCTGCTGCCTTGCTTGCGCTGTAGGCCCCCATATTCTTCCCACCAGTGAGACCAGCACGTGCGAGAACGCATGTAATCGCCCCTGGTACACCTTTTTCAAGCATGTATGACGCAACACGCCCGCACGCGACATATGTCAGGCGGGCGTTGATATACATCATCTTTTCAAAGACATCGATGTTCAGCGCATGCACAGGGTCGCCCATCGCAAAACCGCCAGCAATATGCGCCATGATGTCAATCTGGCCGAATTTCGCTTCGACTTTTTTAACCATCTCGTCCACGGTTTCCGGCTGACCAATGTCGCCAGAGACGATGAGGTGCTCGCCTATTATTCCCTCAAGCTTCTTGACGACCTTTTCACAACTATCACCATGTAGGTCCACCAGCACGATCTTCGCACCTTCACGGGCAAACTTCTCTACCACAGTACTCCCGATACTGCCGGCAGCGCCGGTTACCGTGGCGACTTTGTCGTCAAACATTCCCATAGAACATCCTCCTGGTATGTCTTACATATTTTCAGGTACCCGTAGATAATGCCACATACCCCGGCTGATGAGCCAATCATGAGGTCGATAACTTCCTATAGAGTACGTGCGCTCTATCCACATGCTGCCCTTTGCAGGTGATGTGTGCCCCGGTACAATAACGCCGCTTCATGATCGGAACCATCGCAGTCGGTGCTAAAGCACCGCAGGAGCAGGCATGGCCACCCCGAACTTAATTACTCTGACCGACCCGCGCTCGCCCACCGCCGAAGCTTTTCGCACGTTGCGCACCAACCTCATGTATACCAGCGTAGAAAGGCCGATCCAGACACTGCTACTCACCGCAGCCGCGGACGCAGATGACAAGAGCACAGCGCTGGCCAATCTCGCAGTCACGTTCGCACAGGCCGGACACAAGACGATACTGGTCGATAGCGATCTACGTCAGCCAACCCAGCATAAACTGTTTGGCGTAGAGTCAAGGCGTGGATTAACGAATATGATGCTGGAAGACGCATTGATGGCGAACCCGCCACTCGTCGATACTGGCATTGACCACTTAAGCCTGCTGCCTGCAGGCGAAACTCCGCCAAACCCTGCGGACCTACTTAGCAGCCGACGCATGGATGAAGTCATCGGTGTATTGAAGGCACGCGCCGCCTACGTACTCTTTGATGCCCCACCGGTACTGGCTGCTTCAGATGCGGTCGTCCTGGGCACGAAAGTCGATGGGGTGTTGCTGGTCGTGCGTGTCGGCCTCACCCGACGCGACCGAGTGGCACAGGCACGCGATGCGCTCGAGCAGGTACATGCACGGGTCGTCGGTGCTGTGTTGACGAATGCTACACGTGAGCGCAAACGCTATTGATCAAAAATGTTTCAGCAGGACGCTCAAGCCAGATCAACTGCGTACCACCATCCCGATAGACATTAAACGCAGCGCACCAGCTGCAACTGATCGTTCGCCGAGTAGGTGTTCCGAGTTGCGTTTTCGTATTTAGGAGCGATTATCTAGATTGCTGGTGTTTACTACACTCCAGCAGAACAAAATTTGCTGTATTGCTCCCACCTCAGACCACTGTTGCAAAAACGCAATGCATGTTTGACAATATGGCGCGGATTCTAAGCAGAGGAGTGTGCCACACCCATGAAAGGACTCATCCTCAGCGGAGGTAAAGGCACCCGTCTACGTCCCCTGACATATACCCGTGCCAAGCAACTGATCCCTATCGCGAATCAACCAGTCCTGTTTCGGGTAATCGAAACCATCCGTGACGCCGGCGTGGCCGACATCGGCATCGTCATCGGCGGACAAACTGCATCCGAAGTGCGAGAAACAGTCGGTGATGGTAGCCGCTGGGGCGTCAATCTGACTTATATCGAACAGCACAGCCCGGATGGCCTCGCCCACGCGGTGAAAATCTCTGAATCATTTTTGAAGGATGATCCTTTTGTCATGTTCCTGGGTGATAACGCGATCCAGGGCGGGATCAGCGATCTGATCCGCGATTTCGCCAATAGCGCATGGAACAGCCAGATCGTATTGAAAGCAGTATCGAACCCGACGCAATACGGTGTCGCAAAACTCAACGACGACGGCAGTATTGCCTATCTGGTCGAAAAACCGGCTGATCCCCCCAGCAACCTGGCATTGGTCGGTGTGTACATGTTCGATCATCACATCTTCGAAGCGGTCAACAACATTCAGCCTTCTGCACGTGGCGAGCTTGAGATCACCGATGCGATTCAATGGCTGATCAATCACAATTACAGGGTATTCCCACATATCCATGAAGGCTGGTGGATCGATACAGGCAAAGCAACAGACATGCTCGAAGCCAACAGCCACGTCTTGATGGAAATGACACCGCACATCGACGCCAGCGCTGTCATTGATGAGCTCTCTACAATCGATGCCCGTGTTTCCATCCACGCTGGTGCACAGATTATCAACAGTGTGATCCGTGGTCCTACTGTGATTGGCGAAAACGCCATCATCGAGAATGCATACGTTGGGCCTTTCACCAGCATCGACCACCACGCCATCATTCGCGACTGTGAGATTGAGCGTTGTATTCTGCTCGAACACAGTCGCGTAGAAGATATCGATGTCATGTTGCGCGATAGTCTCATCGGACGTCTTGTCGTCGTTTGCAGCAACAGTGGCTTCAAACCGCGCGGCCTGAAGATGAATGTCGCAGATCACAGCACGATCTGGGTTTGAGTCGCATTACATCCACAAGTAAAAAGGCATAGCAATTATGGAAGAGAAATCGGTGCACTCAGCAACCGAGAAAGCCACTTCAGCAGCGGCAGCTACCGAAACAACGCAGCGCGACATCAAACTCATCGCTGTTGATGTTGACGGGACGTTGTTAAACAATGATCACAGCCTAAGCGATCGCAATCGCCAGGCGCTCCTACGTGCTCATGATGCAGGTATTGCTGTCGTCCTGGCAACCGGCAAGACGCGCGTCGGCGCTGAGTCGATTATTGCCGCTCTTAATCTGACAACACCGGGTATCTACGTCCAGGGCATTATGGTCTACAACCCGGATGGCAGCGTACGATATCAAGAAACACTGGATCCTATCACGATAAGGCGCGTTATTACCTTCGCCGAACAGCGCGGCTTCGATGTCTTGGCCTACAGTGGCAATCGCCTGATGATGAAACTGGTCGAAGACCGCCATCTAGTCATTACCCGATATCATGAACCCACGCCGGAATCTGTTGGGCCGCTGGTCAATCATCTGGAGACGCTGCCCATCAACAAGCTGCTCATATTCGGTGCCCCACGCAAACTGACCGCATTACGCTGGCAGTTGGAAAAGATTCTGGATGGCCAGGCAGGCTTCACCAGCACCAATGTCCTCGACACGCTCGAAATCCTTCCTCCCGGAGCAAGTAAGGGTAAAGCCCTCAAAGTGCTCATTCACGAAATGGGGATTGCACCTGCCGAAGTCATGGCCATTGGCGACGGTGAAAACGATATCGAAATGGTTAAGCTCGCTGGCTTGGGGGTCGCTGTTGCCAACGCTAATCCGAAGCTAAAGGCTATCGCCGATGCCGTCGTTAGCAGCAACGATGAGGATGGCGTCGCCGAAGCGATTGAACGATACGTCAAACTCCCCGCTACAGAAACACCAGAAACCTCAACGTCAAAAAGTGATAAGCAGGGAGAAGATGACGCATGAAAACGATCCTGGTAACGGGTGGCGCGGGATTCATCGGCAGTGCATTCGTACGCCATCTCGTCACTACCTACCCTGATTACCAAATTATCACGTTCGACAAACTGACATATGCTGGCAACCTGGATAACCTTCTTCCCGTCAAGGATGCGAGTAATCACGTCTTCGTCCATGCTGATATTGCGGATCGCGAAGCCGTCCGCGGGGCGCTTGAACAGTACGGCATAGATACCATTGTCAACTTCGCCGCAGAAAGTCATGTCGACCGCAGCATTTTGGACCCCAACGCCTTCATCATGACCGATGTTGTCGGCGTCTATGTGCTGCTCGATGAAGCGCGCCAGGTAGGCATAGACCGTTTCCTCCAGGTATCCACAGACGAGGTATACGGCGATATCGAAGGCGACCATTTTTCGCTGGAATCGGACGCTTTTTTGCCAAACAGCCCCTACGCAGCCAGCAAAGCCGGTGGCGAACTACTGGTCCGCAGTTATCACGTGACATACGGCATGAATACCGTAGTCACACGTGGCAGCAACACCTATGGCCCCTATCAATACCCGGAAAAACTGCTGCCACTCTTCATCACTGAAGCCATGGACGATTGCAAACTGCCACTTTATGGTGATGGTATGCAGATGCGTGACTGGCTGCACGTAGACGATCACGCACGGGGCATTGATCTGGTCCTGCACAAAGGTAAAGCAGGCGAAGCCTACAATATCGCCGGTGAAGACTTGCGTCACAATATCGATGTTGTTCGCATGATGCTCGACATTCTGGGTAAACCCCACAGCCTGATCACGCATGTCCGTGACCGTGAAGGACACGATCGTCGCTACGCGATGGATGCCACCAAACTCCGGGAGTTAGGCTGGCAGCGCCAGTACAGCTTCGAGCGTGGGTTAGCGGAGACGATCACCTGGTATCAGGAGAATGATTGGTGGTGGCGCAAGATCAAAAGCGGTGAGTTCCTGGAATACTACAAGCGACAGTACGCACAGCGCCTCGCAGAAGCTTCAGAAACAAACTAGCCCATCAAGCAGCAGTACAATCAAAGGTGCATGTCCAATCCTGGCGTGCACTTTTGCTTTCTTAACGCTCTCAAGAGGGTGTCAGTCATACGATAGATGGATGATCGTAAAGCCACAGCCAGGGTGAGGTAATCTGTCTTGATTGACTTCCAGGCCGAAGCAGCAGCTCTGCGAGATCAACTCATAGCCACTCGCCGTGATTTCCATCAACACCCCGAACTGGGATTCGAAGAAAAACGTACCAGTAGCATAGTCGCCAATGAGCTGCACAGCCTAGGCCTTACGGTGCATACCGAAATCGGCAAGACAGGTGTTGTGGGCGTCCTCTGCGGAGAGCACCCCGGCCCAACTGTCATGTATCGCTGCGACATGGATGCCCTTCCCATCACTGAAGAAAGCGAGCACTCCTATGTCTCACGTCACCCGGGCGTGATGCACGCGTGTGGTCACGATGGGCATATTGCGATGGCGCTCGGCATCGCAAAGTTGATGGCGGCTCGTCAGGCTGAGCTATATGGCAACATCATCTTCGTCTTTCAACCAGGCGAAGAAGGACGCGGCGGCGCACTGGCGATGATCAAGGACGGGCTGCTCGATATGGAACCCCAGCCCGATGTTGTTCTGGGTCTGCATCTCTGGAACCCACTCCCGGTCGGTACGATTGGTGTCTCAGCTGGCGCTGTGATGTCGGGTTCATCGGTCTTCAATATCACGATTCAGGGGCGTGGTGGACACGCCGCTATGCCGCACACGACAATTGACCCGGTCGCATGTGCGGGGCAGCTCATCACAGCGTTACACACTCTGGTCGGTCGCCGCATGAACGCCATGGATGGTGCAGTTGTGTTGAGCGTCACCGGGGTAAATACGAGCAGCTTCACCCATAACATCATCCCGGCAACAGTAGAACTGACCGGTACCTTTCGCTCGTTCAACGCCTACACCAGCGAATTACTTGAGCAGCATATTCGTGATGTCACCCGCAGCGTATGTGAATCCATGAGCTGTATCGCAACAACACATGTGCGCCACCTGACTATTCCCGTCGTGAACAACAGCGAGGTGGTTGAACGAGCAACAAGAGCCTTTACACGAGTCATCACCCCGGAGCAGATCGACACACACCCGCATACCATGGCCTCAGATGATGTCTCCTATCTTCTGGATGAAATACCTGGTCTCTACTTCTTCCTGGGTGGCGCGAATCAGGCACGTGGTCTGACATATGGGCATCACCACCCCCGTTTTGATTTCGACGAAGATGCCCTACCGCTTGGCGTTGCCCTTGTCTGTTCAGCCATCGGGGATTACCTGTTGCCACGGGCTTGATCACAACGGTTAATCATCCTTCCGGGTATTCTCCGTTGCAGTTGGCGTTTGCTGGCGGTATCCTGTAGTCTGTAGGATCATTGCTCACCAAGTTCGAGAGGATAGGCAATTATGTCTTTCTTCAGTGGACGCCGTCAGACTGATGAGGGCGAAAGTACGGATAAAGCCCAGACACCACGCCCACTGCCGGCGCAGCCAGTCGGCTTTGAAACGATTCTGGGAGCGAGTGCCGTGTTGGAAGGCACGCTCAGCAGTAGCGGCAATGTCCGCCTGGACGGCACCTTCACCGGCACGCTGGACATAAACGGCAATGTGCTCGTTGGTGAAACAGCACAGATCAACGCAGACATTGAGGCGCGCAACATCTCTATCGCTGGCGCCGTACGCGGCAACGTGACCGGCAACAAGGTGCAACTTCTACGTACTGGTCGCATCTGGGGTGATATCAGCGCTACTGCACTCACAACGGAAGAAGGCGCGTTCATCGACGGCAAAATCGCAATGACTAATCACGAAGTCAATCGCCAGCTCAAAGCGCAGAATGAACCCGAAGCTCTTGAAGCTGCGTCACAAAGCGAGGACGAAGTCAGCGCACAGCCAGACATGCACGAAGAACCATCTGAGGAATCTGAAGAATTCACACCTAACCCAGAAGCAGACACCGCACAAACTGACGTTGAGGAAGAAACACCTTCGTCCACATCACAGTAGTCTGTGTCGCATAACTTCGCAAGGACAATCTGCAACAGGAGCAAGGCTAGATGATTCGGGTGCTCTTTTTGTGCGCGGGTAATATATGTCGGTCTCCCATGGCCGAAGCTGTATTCATGCACAAGGTCAAAGAGGCAGGCCTGGCTGACAAGATAAACGCTGATTCTGCCGGAACGGGCGCGTGGCATACTGGTGAAGCAGCCCAGCCCGGTACACGCAGCATCCTGATGGAACATGGCATCAGCTATGTAGGCAGTGCCCGTCAGATTGTCCGACAGGACTTCAGCGATTTCGACTACATCGTCGCCATGGACCAACACAACCTGCGTAACATCCAGCATCTCATGCGCGATTCCAAAGCCCAGGTCGAACTCTTCCTGAGCTTTGCCAACACGGCAGGCCTGACAGGCGTGCAGGAAGTTCCTGATCCCTACTACAATGACCGGTATGACGTCGTCTATGAACTCGTCGAAAAAGGAACGAACGCACTGCTGAATCACATACGCCGAGAGCACAATGTGTGATTGCGTTCAATTAGGGTGGGGGTTTATTTCTTGGGTGGTCGGTCCTTGGCGCTGAGGATACGCCGCAGATCTTTTAGCAGCAGTTCGCTGTTATTGTAATCTCCGGTGAGCGGAATATACAGGATAATCGCAAAGCCAGCGATCAACAAGCCAAGAATAAAGCTGCCATTGGCCGCCACCAGGACAGCCATCGCCAGTAGCGCCGCCAGAATCAAATAGAACTGATTGCGACTGACACCGGTGCTCACACTCACGTGAACAACAGTTACGCCGCTCTCACGCTCGGCATAGCCCGTCAAACGTGTCGTCCGTTTAAATCGCCAGCCAACCTGTGATGTAACTGTCAGCGAGAACTTGCCGCCCTTTTCTATCCAACCGCCCATCGCCGGGCGCGATGCGGTCTCCTTAGCCTGCATGCGTTCGTTGATAGCAGACATGCATTCTCGGACGGTCTTTGTCGTATATAATTTCACGCGCACGCGCTAGATTGTCCTCCACAGTATATAAAGATTCGTGTGTGCTGATGGGACTTCAGGGCACCAGACTAAAGTGAGCCAAGTGTCAGACCACCGTCAATCACGAATACTCCACCAGTCGTAAAATCCGAAGCAGATGATGCAAGCCATAATACCATACCGGCGATATCGTCGGGCTGGCCGATCCGTCCGGCAGGAGTTTTTGCCTCGATCTCTTTACGTACATTGTCGTTTTCCCAAATAACGCGGGCAAACTGCGTCTGAATTAGACCCGGCGCAATTGCATTTACCTGAATGTTATCTGACCCGAGTTCCATTGCCAACGTCTTTGTCAGACTGATAATTCCCGCTTTGGTCATGCTGTAAATGCCCTGAAAGTGTCCTGGTTCCAGGCCAACGACCGATGCAATATTGATGATCTTGCCACCACCACGCTCGCGCATAATCGGCACAACCGCCTGAGATAACCAGAGATTTCCCATCAGATTGACTTCGATGGTCTTCTGCCAGAGGCTGTCTTCTGCTTCCAGCACTGGACCAAAATGCGGGTTAGTTGCGGCATTATTGACGAGGATATCAACGCCACCATACTGTTCAACTGTTGACTCGACCAGAGCATTTAGCGTGTCTTTCTGACCGGTATGAGCGGCAATCGCCAGCGCATCTCCGCCTGCAGCCCGTATCTCGGCGGCACAGTCGTCAAGTGCTTCCCGTTTGCGACTGCTCAGTACCACTCTTGCGCCCGCCGTCGCCAGCATCCGAGCAATACTAAAGCCAATACCACGAGAAGCACCGGTGACGATTGCCACCTTACCTTCTATATCAAATCGATTCATCATGCTGGTTTCCTATACAAGAGAGAAATATCTATATCAATTCTAGTCAGCAGAACCAGGCTGTTGCGCTGGCACATCATTTTTCAGCGCGTCGATCTCATCGGGCAGAGGGTCCCCATCCGTCTGCAAAACGACAAATCCCCACATAAGATCCGCTGCGTTACCGCCTCCGGCCGTGATGATTGTATAACCATGATTGACGAGACGCGTCAGTTGTTGTTCACCGTATTCACGGCCTTCACGGTCATTGATAAACGTGACGAGTTTGACATGTTTGGCCATTGATACCTATACCCTGATGTCGAAATACATTTGTCAAAAACAATGATGTTACTGCCATTGAGGAGCCCTTGGGGCGGCAGTGATGCCGCCCCAAGGGAAAGCTTAGCTCTGGGGCAGTACGAAGACTGCCGCCGAATAAGCCGGCACAGAGAAAGTGCCAGTTTCGCTATCCATGGTCGCAGTCATTAGCAACTCATCGCTGCCATTGGCCAGTTCAGGATGCAGCACGAAGGAACTCCCGGCCAGTTCTTCTATCGTGTAGCTGATCTCATCCGGCTGACCGTTAAAGATAACCAGGATCATGTCATAGTTGGTGTCCAAGTCTTCACCGACCATGTCACTCAACCCCATTACGATCACGCCTGGCATTTGATCGGGGCCAGTGTTGTAGAAGCTGAGACGCTGTACAATCTGATCCCCGGTTTGCAGGCGGAAGAGCGGACTGCTGTAACGCACACGCAGCATATCCCGGAAGCGATTGACATTCGCCAGTATATCTGCTTCGGTCGCCTGAAGACTGGTATCCGCCAGCAGTGGGCGCATCGTCGGCCACTCTGCACTGTTATCGCGCGCCGGAGGCAATCCAACACCATAGTTGTTGGTTTGATACGTCCAATCAAGTCGGTTGAACCAATCGCCGCTGTTGTAGCTGTTACGATCCAGCGACTTACTGCGCAGCATATCGCTGCCCGCATGGAAGAATGGCACTCCCTGCGCGTACATCACATAGCTCAGGCCCAGTACCTGCATCCGGACCCGCGTCTCCATATCCGTATCTGCCGGAGCCTTGTACACGTTATTGTCGTAAAGCGTCTCGTTATCGTGTTTACTGACGTAGATGATGTTCTCCTGCGGATCAGCAGTGTAACCTGTCGGTGCACCACCATATGGCACCTCAGTCGCCATCACCATCTCGCCGGTACGATCTTCGAACATGAAGTTATTCAGATTGCCAGCCAGTCCGATACGCGTCTGATCCATATGAAGCAACGTATCGTTCAGATCTGCGCCTTCCGGATCAAGCCCAGTAGCATCAACGAACTGCCCATTCGACAGCCCCTGCTCCAAACGATCTCCGAAAGGATTGCCGCCACGCACTGCATCACGCAGACGATCATTGAAGACACCAATGCCTGTACCTGCAATGTTCAGCTGCGTTGCGTTCACACCGCGCCGGTTGTCAACAACTTCGCCGAAGTTCCAGCCTTCGCCATAAACGTAAACCTCGCTGCCATCCACGCCGTCTTCTTCGATGGTCAGTTCATTCAGAGCTTCACGAACCGCGATCATATCCGCCAGCATATGATGCCCCATCAGATCAAAGCGGAAGCCATCGATCTTGTAATGCACCGCGTGCAAAATGACGGAATCGATCATGAGACGACGCATCATATTGTGTTCGGTAGCGGTATTCTCGCAGCAGGTGCTGCGCTCGACGCCACCCCGTTCATTGAGGCGATGGTAGTAACCGGGCACAATCTTATCGAGCACGCTTCGACCACTTTGTCCACTGGCATTAGTGTGGTTATACACCACGTCCTGCACTACCCGCAGACCGGCCTGGTTCAGCGCCTGTACCATCTGGCGATATTCAAGAATCCGCTGCGGTCCATCCGCATCGGTAGCATAGCTGCCTTCGGGCACGTTGAAGTGATACGGATCATAGCCCCAGTTGAACCCGTCAAGGTCACGGATCTGATCGATGAGCGCCTGCTGCTGCTCGCTATCGGGCGGCAGTTCGGCCAGTTCCTCGTAGTCCGGTTCAAATTGGCGGCGGCGATTCTCGTTGATGGTGGCAATATCGAAGGAAGGCAGTAAATGCAGATGTGTAAGACCGGCTTCAGCCAATCCGATCAGATGCTGCATACCCGCACTGTCTTCGACAGTAAACGCCAGATATGTACCGCGCAGTTCTTCTGGAACACTTTCATCGAATACACTGAAATCACGAATATGGAGTTCGTACGCTGTGATATCTTCCGGCGCGCCGAACGGTGGTTTCTCCAGTGAGAGCCAGCCTTCTGGCATGTAGGTTTCATCATTCAAGCTCAGAATCTGACTGCGCGTGCTGTTCTGCGACAGGCTCACGCTGTACGGATCTGTCACATCATTGACGACAATCTCCTGAACAGTGGGCGCAAAGACGGTCACGCGATACAGGTAGTATTTACCATACCAGCTAGGCATGCCGACCGTGCGCCAGGACCCCGTCATTGCATTGTAAAACATGGGTTGAACTGTAGGTTCGGTGTTTGGATCGGCATCGTCATACAGCAGCAGTTCAACATTCTGTGCCGTCGGTGCCCAGACCGTCAGACTTGGCACGCCATTCTGGTCGAAGTTCACCCCGAGCTCGCCGTCGTAGGTATACAGATCGTCCAGCACTCCCGGGATCTGCAACCCGGCGAGATTCACCAGTTGATCACCATTGAACGCTGCGATCGCGACCTGAGCGCGCAGGATTTGCGGCACCTGGCTCAGATCATCCTCTGCGATCTTGAACGTCGATAGGTCGGCCAGATGTGGGAACTTCTCACTGATTGCGCCGGGCAATCCTGCCGAGTCGTAACTGAGTTCCAAGCTTTCGTAGTTGCCACTCAAACCAAAAAGACTGACAGCCATGGACGCGTCAGCACTGTACAACAGCTGATAACTCAGGCTCTCATCGGCTTCAATGGGCCATGCCAGCGTATCACGCGATAGCCAATAAGCGCGCAGCTCGCGCAGGTTGGAACCAGACACCGCACCGCCCCCGGTCGAAACGACCATAGCATTGATGTTTGCATCGAAGGTAAATGTGACAGGGGTACCATCTTCCGGCACACTGAAGGCGATGTTCTCGCCATCCAGGACGCCATCTGCGCCGTAATTCTCTTCCCAGCTGCGGCCAACCGCGGCCTTCGCCTCGTATTCACCAGCTGGCAGCTCGACTGTGTAGTTGTAGATACCGTCCCCATCGACATCCTGCAACCACGTCGCAAGACAATCAGGCTGCCAGTTATCTGTACACCCAACCAGATTCTGATAGCTACCGGGTGCCGTGACGATCTTGTGCCGCACATCATCCATAATCCAGTTTGTACTGTGATCATAGATGAAAGTCACAGCCTGATCTTCAGGAACATTCAGCGAGATGTTTGCGCCGTCGCGATCCCCGAAACCGCCGTAGTTCTCCGTCCAGCTGCCATTGAGGGCAACTTTATACTCGTAAGCATCTGCGGGAACTTCAAATGTGTTGAGCCACACATCCCAATCGGCATTGTATTCCAGAAAGGTCGTCTCACAATCAGGAGCCCATTCCGTCGCGCAGCCTAAAGCGGGCTGTATTGTGCCAGGGATATTGACGATCTCGGGGTTAGCGGTATCGGTTTCAGCGGGTTCCTCGGCGAGATCCGCTTCATCCATAGCCGAAAACTCGAGTTCCGGAGAGTTGACGCTGTCAATGACCATGCCCCGGCGATGATCATACACAAAAGTCACTTCACTATCTTCCGCCAGTTCCAGTGGGATATTGGGGCCGCCCGCTTCGCCAGCGAGGCCGTAGTTGGTGTCCCAGGATCCATCAAGGGCCACTTTGTACTCGTAAGTACCCGCAGGCAGGCTGAAAGTCCCCTGCCAGAGTTCATCACCTTGATCCGTCAGGAATGCGGCTTCGCACGCCGGATCCCAATCGTTGTCACAGCCGATTTCAGTCTGTAAAGAGCCTGATAACGTGACAGTCTCAGGGACAGCGAACCCATCCGGATTATCAGCAGGCCGTTCCTGCGCGAATCCGGTCAATACTGCAAACAATAGTAGCAGGAACATCAACGGGATAAGGACCCGGCTGACTTTGAACATGCACTTTTCTCCTCAACACAACACATAATATTCGGCACAAGATTAGTGCCAACTTAAAATTTATCGCACATGCCAGCGCTTGTCGAGATGGTTACTAAGCAACATATAGGACAATCAATTGTTCAGATGCCTACACACACAGAGGTGTTAAGTTTTCATTGGACGATTTTTTGATACACTGATCGCGTACCAGGAGATCGATATACACGATGATTTTTGACATTAGCCGCCGCATCAGCACGTCAACACCCGTCTGGACGGGAGATACACCCTATCAGACGCAATCTGTACTCAAGATGGCAGATGGGGCTTCAGTAAACCTGACCACAATCACCACGACACTGCACATCGCTACACACGCTGATGCATACTTTCACTACACCCCTGGTGGCATCGTTATGGCAGACATGCCCCTCTCGCCCTATCTCGGACGCGCCAGAGTCGTCACTGTCAGCAAGACCAGCGGCCCACTGATGGTTGCAGACCTCCCAGACATCGATTACGCGGGTGGTGAGCGTCTCCTCATTCATAGTCAGGCGAGCGAATCACCCCACGAAACCTGGTGGCCAAATTTCGTCTATCCATCGCCTGAGTTAATCGCTCACCTTGCAGGGTTAGGCTACGTCCTGATTGGGGTGGATGCCCCTTCATTTGATGCATACGACAGCCACGATCTACCTGGGCATAATGCACTTCGTAAGCACGATATGGTCAATCTTGAGAACCTGTACCTGCACGAGATCGCAGATGGTGATTATGAGTTGATCGCACTGCCGCTCAAGCTTGATGCAGCCTGCGGATCACCTGTGCGTGCTATTCTACGCTCGCTGGATTGAGCACTATTAAGGAGTAAACGGAATGCAACCCCTTGCTCTGATATTCTTTGTCCTGTTCGCTGTCACTCAGCTCGTGATGTACATCGCAATTCGCCGGCGGATTGCTTCCTCAACGATGGTCTCTGCAGGGGGCGTTTTGGCGAGTGTTGTATTCATGACCCTGTTTGGTTTGGCACAAAACAACATCTTCGTTCATGCGTTGGTCGTCGGCGTTCTGGTTGGTGGTGCAGTGAGCGTTGCGAATCTCGTAATCGCCTACTACTTCCAGGGCAATGAACTGCGTTCTGCAAGCCCCCAGCAAGAAGAATGGTCAGTTACGGAATAAGTCCAGATCTGACAATCAGGCCCAGTCGCAAAAACCAACTGTGATTCTGCAGATCACTCGTGACGTTTTGTAATCTCGACCACACGTTTATGATCGATAAACAGGCTTGCGGCAGCTCGCCCTATGACGGGGAAATGTCGATAGGACCAGATGGCGATTTTAAATAGCAGGCCAGCGCTAATGACCCTTTCGCGACGCTCATGGATAGCCTTAATTACATCTTGAGCAAGCTGTTCCGGTGTGTTAATTGGGTTAATTGGCCCTACAAGACCTGTTGCCCGCATATCAGCCTCTGCCATATGGCCGAGCATATCGGTCGCTACCCAACCCGGTAGGACTTGCGTCACAAAGATGTTGTCGTCAGCGAGTTCTTGTGCAAGCGTATCACTTATGTAGAGTAGCGCCGCCTTTGTCGCCCCGTATACCGAAAAACCAGGGTTGGGCAGCGCCCCAGCCACACTGGCAATGTTGACAATATGCCCGTACTTCTGTTCATGCATCACCCGGACAACAGGTTGCGTCATCGTCAGCGTACCAAGGACATTGACCTCAACGGTACGACGAATAGATGCTGCCGGATAATCGCTGAACGCGCCAGAAACCACAGTCCCCGCATTGTTGATCAATACGTCAATCCGACCGAAGCGTGTCACGGCCTTCTCGACAACGGCCTGGACAGAATCGGGTTCGGTAATATCTGCCGTGACCGCAAGCACCTGATGTCCAGCAGACTCTAAATCGTGCGCCAGTTCTGCGAGCAGTGCTTCACGACGTGCAACCAGCACCAGGTGAGCGCCTTCCGCAGCCAGCGCCTGCGCTAACGCACGCCCAATCCCCGCTGATGCTCCTGTCACGATGACAACCTTGTTTGTCAACGGCAGTGCAGCATTGCGTCGCCTGCGATTGCACCACATCCATAGCATACCTGCAGCAAATACGATGGGTCCCCAGCGGCGCATCAGTTCCAACCCTCTGGATCAGGATCATCCCCCCAGTAGTGGCGCAGTATATCGCGATGATGGGCCAGCACGTTGACAGTATGCAGATCGTCAGAACTGAGAAAACGCCAATCCTGCCTGTTTGTAAGTTCTACCACGTCGAGTTCCCCCTCGACTGAATACCGAAAACTGTGCGTAACCAGATCAAGTACTTCAAGCGGATGCGATCCGAGATAACGCAATCTCACAGGATCAAGCTCCACCCCCATTTCACGACGAATGATACGTACCGCTGCCTGCGAGAGAGTCTCACCCTGCTGACACAAACCACCGAACAATACCCACTGACCAGCGCCCATCAGGCCAGGCTTCTTATCCCGCAGTTGCATCGCAATCTGATTGTTGGCGTCTTCCAGCAGCACGACGACGCCGACTCGCATACTATATCCCTGGTTCATCACCGCTGCCTCGGCACATGCGCAAGTGGACGGATGCCCATACGCTCCAGCTCGCTAGCATCGCGCAAGATGGGATCAAAATAGTGCGCCAGGATAGACAGCATAATCCCCACCAGGACAGCCAGGCCCCATTGAATGAATGGCAAAAAACGATTCGGCAATGAAGGCGCCAGCGGCACAACGATCGGCGCATCCAGAATTGCAATCTCTGCCGACTCGCCACCTAACTGCGGAAAATACGCAGCACTCCGCTCCGACATGACTTCAATAGAGGCCATCACAATCTGCTCAAGAGCAGAGGCATCGGGATGTTGCATTTCTACGACGCCGACACTCCGAGCGTTGTTTGCACTGATCGCTAATGGGGCCAGATCGATCCCCGTTCCCAGAAGTTGTGCCAGCTCCGCCCGAAACGCACTACCGCGCACCCAATCGGTGAATGCGTTGACCAAATACTCAGACGCCAGCCAAACATCCTGAAAATCACCATCACGGTTGGGCAGATTACTCGTCTCTTGCGCTGCACTGTACTGAAACCGCACCAGGTAGCCACCACTGACTGCGCTGCCTTGATTCAAAAACTGTGGTAGTGTCAGGGCTACAACGATGACAACCGGCAGCAGCACCAGCCACCAACGCCGCAACAGTACACGCAGCAACAGTTCCAGTTCCATACGTACTCCTGTGATCTCAGACCTCGGCAAGCATAGCCCAAAGCCTATAGATGACAAGGGCTATAGATGACAAGGGCTATCAGCTAAGCTGGATGGGGTTACGCCACATCAGTGGTTCATTCCGCTGATGTGCCTCCCAGGCTGCTTCAACGTAAGTCGTAATCTGTTGTGCGAACAGACGTGTGTCAAAACGCAGGGCATGCTGGCGAATTGCAACAGGAGCGTAACGCGACGCATCGAAATTCGCCATGACGGCAGCCAGACTATCCACAGATAACGTCTCGAAGGTTTCCCCAGTCACACCCGGGATGACCGTATCCAATGCACCGCCACCAGCATAAGCAATGACAGGCCGTCCCGCCGCCTGCGCCTGCACCGGGGTAATGCCAAAATCTTCTAGCCCGGGGAAGATAAAAGCACGCGCCCGGGCCATCAGGTTGGGTAGTTCACTATCCGGCACATATCCTAAGAACTCAACCGTCGGGCCTGCCATGGATCGTAGTCGCTCTAAATCGCGCCCACGACCACCGATCTTTAACGGGAGGCCGAGCCGAGTCGCCGCCTGTACAGCCAGATCAATCCGTTTGTACGGGATCAAGCGCGATACAATCAAAAAGTAGTCGTCGACTTCATCAGCCGCTACGGGAACAAAACGCGTGGTATCTACAGGCGGAAAGATGATCACGGAATCACGATTATAATATGTCTTTATCCGTGTCTGGATCTCTGTACTGATTGCGACAAAGTGCGTCACACGCTGAGCCGCCTCATAATCCCAGCGTTTAAGCAGACGCACCATCGGACGAAGTGCTAATTGCGCTGGACGGCTCAGTCCTTCTCGCGCAATGTAGTCATCCAGCAACCATACATAGCGTGTAGGCGTCAGACAATAGCACACATGAATAGTACGTTTCGCATCAAAACGCAGGCCATGACAGAATCCGCTCTTATTGCTGAGGATCACATCCCCGCCCAAGAAAAGACTGTTCCACGCCAACGGGTATAACGGCAGATAAGGCTGGTGGCGCTGATGAATTGCCGGCATACGATCCAGCCATAACGGGCGAATATCCCATGCTCGATAGGCATCGGGCATAAGTTCAGGTGCATATAGGCTGGTGTAAATCGGGCTATCAGGATAGAGACTAACCAGGTCAACCAAGACATCCTCAGCACCCCCAACCTGGTTCAGCCAATCGTGCACAAGCGTCAGCTGCAAAGTAGCCCCCTCACTGATCGTCCGCGACGCTATACCACGATCCAGGTTCACGACCTGCAATTACGTCACGTATCGGCGCGAAGTTCGTGCGATGCAGCGGCGTAACCCCATATTGCTTCAGCGCCGCGATGTGCTCCTCAGTTCCGTAACCCTTGTGCTTCTCAAAACCATAATGTGGAAATTCAGCAGCAGCCACATCAACCATCCATGCATCACGCGTGACTTTAGCCAGCACACTTGCAGCGGCGATGCTGAGCGAATGCTGATCGCCCTTGACAATGCTCAGTTGATGAATGGGCATAGGTGGCGGCCATGCCATATAATCCACAAAGAGCGCATCTGGCTCAAAATCCGGCGAGCGCTCTTGCATGTCTTCCAGGGCTCTCGACACTGCAAGGCGTGTCGCACCATTCAGATTCAGAGTGCTGATCTCTTCTGCACTGGCCTCGCCAACTCCCCACGATAGCGCGACCTCGCGGATCACCTCACTCAACAGTTCACGTTGGGCCGACGTCATTTGCTTGCTATCGCGGACACCACGCAACACACCGGACAAATCCCGTCGTTGAAGCGGCAGTGCCACTGCCCCGACCATAATCGGGCCCGCCAACGGGCCACGCCCTGCCTCATCAATGCCGACAATGCGCGTGTAGCCATTGCGAAAATACTCAGCCTCGTATTTCAGGCTCGCCGTGCGTGCTTTATTGCGACGCTTCTTTTCGATCATAAAGGCCCTGTCGCCAATTGCGACGGATTTCAAATATCTCGCGAATCATCTTGAGCGAGTCATCAAACAGACGCATCGTCGAGTAGGGATCAAAAAACCACGTGATAGGCAGCTCACGGACGCGATAACCGCGTTTCTTTGCAATGAAAAGCAACTCCACATCAAAACCGATGCCATTCATCAGCTGCACTCTGAACAGGTCTTCTGCCACATTCTTGTGAAACATCTTGAAGCCACACTGCGTGTCTTCATAGTCCCCGAGAGCGAACAACTTAATGATCAAGTTATTCACACGCCCCATGATATGACGATACTCTGGCTCGTCAACACGACGCGCGCCTTTCGCCTCACGGCTTGCAATGACGATGTCATAATCGGTACTGTATGGGGGCAAAAAGTGCGGTAACTCATCAATCCGCATCGACAGGTCCGCATCGCAGATAAACCGATACTCGCCACGTGCCGCCAGCATCCCTGCCTTTACAGCGAGTCCCTTACCACGCGTTGTCACTTGTATCACACGAATATACGGGAACTTCGCTGAATATTCGCTGGCAACTTCAAACGTGCGATCCTTGCTACCATTCTCGACGATCAGCACCTCAGCCTGGTACGACTGTTTCTTCAGGAAAACGTCAATCTGCTCCAGAGACTTAGGGAGGCGCTTTTCTTCGTTGTGAGCCGGGATCACTATAGAGAGGTAAGGCTGTTGTTCATCCAACAGACAACTCCACTTGCCGTACTTGTCCAGCGCTATACAGGCGCTGGAGCACCATAACGTTCCTACAGAACAGGCGGGTTTTTAGTCCTGGGGCGGTGATAGCATCGACTCAAGATAGCTGATTGACACGCGCCGCCCCTTCTGTATGGTACGACGCTTTCGCAGCACCCTCGGCAGATGCCATAGTCCGGCCGCCATGCCCTTCAGGCGCGCACGCGCTGCTTCACCACGCCATGCGCGCATCGCTTCGCCTGCCATGCGAATCTGACGCTTAACAATCAAGAAACCATGCTTGCGCCACAAAGCCCCAGGTAAGTTCTTCACCAACAGATAGATGCTGTTGCGGCCATCATAGTAGCTTGCCGTCACCCCACCACCCGTTGCAGACAGGTGATGATAAACGATGGCATAAGGTGTGTAAAGTGCTCGCCAACCCGCCAGTTGCGCCCGCCACGCGAGATCAACATCTTCCATTAGAAAGAAAAAATCATCATCGAGAAAACCGACTTCATCTAGCAGGGCTCGCCGATAAGCGGATGAACCACCGCATGCGCTGAATACGTAGTCTTCCTGATCGTACTGCCCTTCATCCTTTTGCCACACCCCGCGATTAAAAGGCCGTCCATCAATCGTAAAACCATCACCGGCTGTGTGAAACGTATCGCGTTTTTCAAAAAGCAGCATCTTGCTGGCAATAATACCCACGTCAGGATACCGATCAAACGCTTCGACAACCGCTGATGCCCAACCTTCGTGAACCTCCGTATCGTTATTTAGCAAAGCAACGATGTCACCGCGTGCGGCTGCCATACCTTCATTACAGGCACCCGTAAATCCGCGATTTTCCAGCAGTTCGATCAGAATGACATCCGGATAGTTCTCTCGCAAGAACGCCTGTGATCCATCTGTGGATGCATTATCCACAATGATGATCTCAACTGGGCTGTATGTCTGACGTGCGAGCGCATCCAGACAAACTGACAGAAAACGCAAACCGTTCCAGTTGGGAATCACCACGGAAAACAGCGGATTCGGCACTGATAGTGTCCTTGCCAGCAATACATAAACGGCGTCATTTTCGCAGAACTCGTTAAGAATTCCAGCATAGATTCTCCGGCAACCACAGCCAAACTCAACAATAACCCTCACGCAAATAGGAACTTCGTGCAGTTGACAAAGCGGGTAGCGTATCCGTATGCTGATAGATACAAGTAGGGCATCCCGACGTCTGCTGCAATAGCAGGCGGCTCAGGGAGAAGAGGATATGAAATGAATATGCACCCTCTGTGGCTTGCGCCTGATCGCGTGCTGTATCTCAGGCTTGACCCCAATCCTGAAAACTGGTCGTCACAAATATCTCCCGTGATACGTCTGCTCGATGATCTCAGAGGCCAACCCGCTACCCATCTCGTGCTTGATGCAAACCAGATACATCACGCGCGCCAGCACGGTACGACCATCGCTGAAGCTCTTTACCCACTCGTTAAACATCAGCAAGTCAACTGGATTGTCGCCATCACCACCAACCTGACCGCACAAGCGCTTTTCAACCGAATCGCCAGCCAGAATCAGGCACGCTGGCGTAATATGGGCAGTCTCAGCGCAGCAACTCAGTATCTGCAGGAGCAGGACCGCTTACTGCCCATCCTGCCATCGGACCTGCGAGGACTGAAGCAGGCAAGTTCTCGATGAGAAGCTAGACAGCATCATTAAGCAGTAGCCCTTCGCGCTCCAGAAAAGCTTCAACCGCCTGCTGCCAAGGACGCAACCGAATCCCAAGTATCGCTGCTGCAGTATTGTTCAATGCGGTATAGGCCGGAGGCATTCCCGGACGTGGCCATTCAGACCGAGTGATCGGTGTGATTGGCACGTCCGCATAGCCGGCACGGTCAAGGGCATAACGTGCAAACCCATAACGTGATACAGCACCTTCATTGACGAGATGGTAAATACCGAAACGTCCACTGCTGACAAGCCGCACGATAGCGGCCGCCAGATCGTCGTTGTATGTGGGGTTGGCAACTTCGTCTGTAACGACACGCAAGGACCTGCCCGCTTCAGCCGCACCCAGGATAGATTGAATAAAATTCTTGCCACCATGAGCAAACAACCACGCCGTTCGAACGATATAATGGCGCATATTCACCGTGGCGACCGCCTGCTCCCCGACCCACTTGCTGTACGCATACGGATTAATCGGCTGTGGGCGATCATACTCCCGGTAAGGTCTGCCCGATTGACCATCGAAGACTTCGTTACTGCTTACGTAGGCAATCGCGGCACCGACTTCCGCAGCGGCAACCGCTACATTCTGCGCGCCAAAGCCGTTGATCTGTACGGCTTTGTCAGGCTCACGTGCGCAGCCATCTACATCCGTCCAGGCCGCAGGATGAATAACGAGTTCAGGGGATTCCGCCCGAACCGCCTCACGCACTGCCAGAAAATCAGTAATGTCAAAATCGTTGACATCGACGCCGACAACATCATGTGATGTCTCAAGCAATGTAACCAGTGCAGTCCCAAGTCGGCCATGAGCGCCCGTAACAAGCACCTTCATAAACTTGCTCCTCCCTTGTTTTTGTGCGCAGACCAATAGCGGTAAAGCGATGTAAGTTCTGCCTGCCAGCACCCTATCAGATCAATACAGTCGCGTTTTGTGGCAATCATCTTGAAAAAACCCTGCCCAGGCATTCCCGTTTCCTTATTGACGACTAATGCGCACAGCAGACCACGCCCCGCCTGCTCCTCCGATTCGCACACAGCCCGAAGCAACGCATGGAAGACATAGCTGCCCGGATGCGGATGGATCACCGACAACTGCGCACATAAATCACCGTACGTGATTGTGCCACCATTGCACGCCACATTCACACAAAGATCACGGATTTCATCCAGGGCAGCCTGCCAACGCTCTGTGGTCAAACCATATTTCACAACACGCGCCTAAGGAACTTCTCCCCGTCTTTATCCTCGTCTGCAATGTGGACGAAACCCCTCGCGCAAAAAAACGACAGCGCTGTAGCATTTTTTGGATGTACATAGCAAAACAGCTCACTAACGTGCTGAGACTTTAAGCACTCAGATGCAGCTTGCAGCAAACTGGTCCCAATACCCTGCCGCCATGCATCCGGCACCACATATAAGTAGTACAGCTCATTTCGCGTCTCACAATCGTCAAACAGTGGTGAACCAAAATTACAGCAGCCGATTGGCACGCCATTCTTTCTGGCGACCAGATAATTCGCAGCATCACTGAGGATCGCACGTGCCACGCTGTCTACTGAAAAAGTCCGCTCGAGAACGCGCTGCACGACCTGTGAAGAATAAATCACTGCATGAACTGCCAGCCAGCTAGCCAGGATTACGCGACGCACTTCAACGGCATCAGTGGGCTTTGCCGTGTCAATCACAAACATCATTGACTCTACTCCAAGGAGCGATAAATGTCTTTGATGAGCTGCCGCACTTTGCCTGCCTGAACTTCACCCGAAGCCGCATAGTGCGACAAACCGGGCGAAGCATTCAGTTCGAAGATCGCATATGGCGCACCCGACGCCGCAATGTCTGCACATGCCAGATCAACACCACAAAGGCGCAAGCCCATCGCCTGCGTCACATCAACACACAGCTGCTGCCAGTAAGGATGTAAAACATCAGTCACATCCTCGACCTGACCGCCGAGGCTTGCGTTGGCTGCGTCATAGACAATGTATACTTCGTCGGCTGGCAGCACGCTCTGCCGGGTCAGGCCGAAGTGTCGCAGACGCTTGTTTAGCCGTGCATCATCCTCGGCAAATAGAACCCGGCGATGTCCGCCATCCAGGCGTGCACGCTCAGCACTTAGCAGTGCGTCAATTGTCTGGACACCGTCGCCCACGATTTGCAGTGGAAAGCGTCGATATGCCATCCGTACCATGCCATCCAATACAACGACACGATAATCGGCATACCCAACATGCTCCTCAACCAGAAAAACCCGAACCGCAAGTCCGCGCAGCGCCTGCATGGCATCTGTCACATTGCTCTCGTCATAACAGACGAAAACGCCCTTGCCCAGTGACTCATCGTTCGGCTTGATGACGACTGGATAACCCAGCGTCTCTATATAGCTCAACGCCTTTTGCGGTGTCGCGTACTGATCGAAACCGTGTTGTCCAAGGTGGGTGTCGATCAACACTGCATAGTCATCTGCGAGGAAAGTCTCACCCCTGGGCACCCTGTAACCTAAGCGATGCAGGAAGTACTTGGTGTAGCCTTTGTCACGGCTAATCGCGCTCGCCCCATTATTGTTGATACCTCGATTGCTGTTACGGAAAAACCGCACGCGCCCGTCCGAGTAAACGAGTCTGCCCACATGACCATATGTTGGCTCAACATGTGCCTCGACGATCATCGGCAGTTCGCCTGCGTTGATCAAATCGATAAGCACGCGAGTGCTGTAGGGATAGTAGGGATGTGATTCAAGCTTCATGGATGTCCTTCAGGACTGCAGCTCAACCAGAAGTTGATCTTCACTTATCTGAATCGCATTGAGCCGCCAGCGCGCACCATCCATCTCAATGGCCAGCGTTGGCAGAACTCGATTTACAACGCTTTCTGCCTCACGTGCAAGTGCAGTCATCTCACCCGCAGGTAAGGCATATAATGCCCCATCCACGTCAACACCTGCGATACGTAGCGATGGTCCCGCCACAAGCTGAACAACGAAGGTTACGGGTTGCCATATCCCCAGGTTAACATCAGCCTGTACAAGCAGGCCGCCAGGTTGAAGCATCACGCCTGTTACTCGTAGACGCTCGTTAGTCCCACTGCATATATCACTGATACGAGAACAAGCAGTAAGCAGCGCTTCAGGCGTAAGAGAGGCGCGCATCATGGCCCGGCCAGTCGCATCTATGCCGCGCTCCACAGCCACGTCGCTGACCGGCACTTCAGGCTGACCGTATTCACCGACATCGAGACGCATCGTCGTGACGCTGACCGGCGATAAGTCAGCAGGGGGTAACGTCGGTTGTGCTGTCACCAGCAGCGATTCTGTTTCACCTGCCCGCTGAAATCCAGCAACACGCAGACCAATCTCGGGCAAATGTGTCAGCAGAACGACCACTCCAATCAACGCTGCAATCAACATCAGCGCCAGTGAAACGGCTACAACGCAACCACTTGCTGGTGCATAGCGCGGGCGAGGACGGTAGCGTTCAATACGCATTGTTGGATTTCACCATCCATAACGCAACAGGTCGCCGGCATTTTACAACAGCCACAGCGACCTGTCAGCGCATCATCTCGACCGGCGTATCAGCCTATCTTCTAGAACAACCCGATAATCTCACCGTTCTCGTCAATGTCGACATCCTCTGCCGCCGGTGTGGAAGGTAAACCAGGCATGGTGCGCATATCGCCTACAATCGGATAGATGAAGCCAGCACCTACACTGGCGCGAACCTCACGCACAGGCAAAGTGAAGCCAGACGGTGCGCCCCGCAGCCCAGGATCATGGCTCAGGCTGAGGTGCGTTTTCGCCATACAGATTGGCAGATTACCGAAGCCACTTTTTTCGTATCGTTTGATCTGCGATTCAGCGGTCGGCTCATAGCTCACATCCGCAGCACCATATATCTCGCGGGCAATTGTCGCAATTTTCTCTTTAATCGGCTGATCAAGATCGTACAAGTACCTGAACTCACTGGGAGCATCACAGGCGGCAACAACCATCTCCGCTAATTCGATTGCACCCTTACCGCCATCCGCGTGATGGGTACACACTGCCGCCCCCAGTGCACCTGCTTCCTCGGCAATGCGCTGAATCATTCTGATTTCATCATCATGATCCGTCGAAAAGCGATTGATCGCAACCACCGGCGTCACACCATGTTTCATCACGTTTTCAATGTGCTTGAGCAGATTGGCCGCGCCAGCTTCTACGTCGTTCACGTTGTTCTCCAGCATGGCTTCCGGCAGTGGACGCCCAGGCGAGATCTTATAGTTCCCACTGTGCGCTTTGAGTGCTCTTACAGTCACGACGAGAACGGCCGCATCCGGTCTGAGACCACTGGCCCGACATTTGATGTTGAAGAATTTCTCCGCCCCAATGTCTGCGCCGAAGCCACTCTCGGTAATCACATAGTCTGATAAACGCACGCCGATGAGATCAGCCAGAACGCTGCTGTTCCCCTGCGCAATGTTGGCGAAAGGCCCGGCATGAACCAGTACCGGCGTATTCTCGAGTGTCTGCATGAGCGTCGGACGCAGCGCCTCTTTCATGAGGACAGTCATTGCTCCGGCTGCACCAATCATCTCAGCGGTTACAGGTTTACGATCACGGGTGAATCCTACGACGATCCGGCCGAGTCGCTCACGAAGATCCTTCAAAGAGGTCGCCAGTGCCAGTATCGCCATCACCTCACTGGCAACCGCGATATCGAATCCAGTTTCACGCGGGATACCGTCTTCTTTACCCCCAAGTCCCAGGATCACGCTGCGTAGAGCGCGGTCATTCATATCGATGACACGCTTCCAGGTGATGCTGAAGGGGTCAATATCCAGAGGGTTCCCGCGCAGCAGTTTATTGTCGATCATCGCGGCGAGCAGGTTCGTCGCAGCAGCAACCGCATGAATGTCACCGGTCAGATGCAGGTTGAACAAATCCATCGGAACGACCTGTGCATAACCACCGCCAGCCGCCCCACCTTTGATGCCGAAGGTCGGCCCCATACTCGGCTGACGCAGCGTGATTAATGCGTTCTTGCCAATGTGCTTCATCGCCTGGCCTAGGCCGACAGTTGTTGTCGACTTACCCTCACCGAGTGGTGTCGGCGTAATGGCTGTGACATCCACATAACGGGCCTGGGGGCGATCTGCAAGCCGTTCCGGCAGACTCAGTCTCAACTTGGCAATATAGGGGCTGCCGTAAATGTCGTAATCATCTTCATCCAGGCCCAGATCACCAGCGACGTCACGGATGGGCCGTAATTTAGCCTGACGTGCGATCTCAAGATCACTTAGCATTGCAACAACTCCTGTTTGTGAAAAGCTCTTTGCAGCGCAGTGTAACACGAGGCTGTAACCAGGTACCGTACCACAACTGAAAAAGTATGTAACGTCAGTGTCAGGAAGTGATGCTTGGCGCATTCATAATCGTGACCACACCTCGGGTATTCTCTGGCGAAGTTAGTCGTTTAGGTCTATAGTAAAGACATTATCAAAGGTCATCGCCCAGGGTATCAAGCTATTCACACAGGGAGCAGACCGCGCCATGAAAGAAATCATCTGGAACCTGCCGCGCATCGAGATTGTTGACCTGGGCACGGTAGAGGAGCATCGCCCGGCAGCTCTGATAACTGGCACCCACGCCTGGAACGCTGTAGGACCTCTTGTCAATCTGCCAATTGTTGTCCAGGCAGAACCGCGTACCGCTAACCAGGCGTTCTTAGATTCGCTCGCAGATGGCTTACCGGATCATGTTGAAGTTGTCTATGGGATCGGCGGCGGCCTCGCAGCAGATGTCGCGAAATACATCGCCTGGAAAAACCAGCGTCCGGCAGTGCTTATCCCCACAGCGCTGAGCGTCGATGGCTTCTTTACAGCGTTGGTCGCAGTTCGCAAAGATGGTACTGTCGAATACCAGACCACTGGCCCAGTGGAGAAGGTTCTGATTGACTTCGACGTTGTCAGCAGCGCACCTGAACATATTCGGGGTACAGGTATTGTCGAGATTCTGACGATGACGACAGGCTTGCTGGACTGGAAATATGCGGCAGATCGTCGCAAGACCGGCCCCAATGAGCGCTACCAGTTATGGGCAGCTCAGGTCGCAGCGAGCATTGCTCAGCAAGCCTACAAGATTGCTTATCAGGTCGGCCAGGGCAGCCCTGACGCACTGAGAAAACTGCTCGATCTGATCTGCATTGAGGTCCAGCTTACCAATCAGCTGGGGCACAATCGCCCACAGGAAGGCAGCGAGCAGTATTTCGCGTATGCGATTGAACCCCGCGTCGCTCATGGTGCGGGCATCCCATATGCGGATCTCGTCGGCCCTGGCATCTTGATCGCCGCCGCGCTGCATGACCAGAACATCGAACCCATCCGCGAAACGCTCATGAGTGCTGGCGTGCGTCTCGGACAGCTCAAACGTGACGATATCATCGCTACGCTTAATCAGCTCCCTGAATATGTCAAACGCCACAACCTGCCCTACAGTATCGTCCATGACCTCGACATCAGCAGCGAAGAAGCGCAGCGCCTGCTCGCACGCACCGGGCTGGATTTGACCAATCGCCAGCCACTGTAAAAAACGAAGTAACCCAAAAAGAGCGCCGATGTGGCGCTCTTTTCTATTCAACGGGTAGCTGCTGCTCAGCTATGCTGATGCAACAGACGCAGCGCAGTCTCTGCCAGAATGCTCGCGCCGATCTTCATGGGGGCTTCGTCAATATCAAAAATCGGGCTGTGGTGCGGGCGATTGAGCGAATCCAGCTTGGCACCCAGCATCATCATTGCGCCCGGTGACTTCTGAGTCATATAGGCGAAATCTTCAGCGCCCATCATTGGCGGCGCAATTGCGACGTTATCCTCACCAATTGCCTCAGATGCGACATCCCTCAGCAGGCGCGCAACGCTGGGATCATTATAAAGCGATGGATAACCGCGCGAGATTGTCAGACTGTAATCACCGCCCAACGTCCGTGCCACCTGACACGCACGATCTAGCTCCTCATGTATCTGATTGCGAATATCTTCATTGAAGCTGCGGATTGTGCCAACCAGTTTCACCTCATGAGGAATGACATTTGACGCGCTGCCACCATGGATGCTGCCAATCGTCACTACGGAGCCAGACGTCGGATCAGTGCGTCGAGAACGAATCGCCTGTATTGCGTTGATGACCTGAGCACTGATCCAGACAGGGTCAATGCCTCTATGAGGTGTCGCCCCATGCGTACCTTCACCCTTGATTACCGCCTCAAAGGTATCTACTGCCGCCAGAACATGACCTTCCCCGACCATTACCTTTCCGGACGGCTGGTCACTTGCAACATGCAGCGCGATGACTGCATCCAGGTCTTCCAGTGCGTTATCTTCGATCATTGCAGTAGCACCGCTGATACCCTGATCGTCCCAGCGCTCTTCGCTTGGCTGGAACAGCAGACGAATCTCGCCCTTAGGACGGTCAGTCATTTCGTTGAGTAAGCGGGCTACACCCAGCAGAATAGCGGTGTGGGCATCGTGACCACACGCATGCATCACACCAGGAATCTGTGATTTGTAAGGCACATCATTGGCTTCATCAATGGGCAGTGCATCCATATCAGCGCGAATACCGACTTTCGGCCCGTCACCATCACCAATACGGGCGACAACCCCAGTACGACCAACGCCTACTTCCGCTTCAATACCCATCTCACGCAGCGTCTGAGCAACCAGATTCGCTGTGCGCTTTTCTTCAAAACCCAGCTCGGGATACATATGGATCTCGCGACGCCATCCAATCATGTCCTCTTCGATCAGCAGTGCGCGTTCTAACAAATCCATCTCAACGACCTTTCGCGTACTAGGGCTTTTGCGACGCATATTGTAGCCAATCCAGAGGTCATCTCCAAAGGGTGGCATTATATGGTCGTATCCCTATTGACAGTTTTCAGGCTTGTTGTAGCCTGCAATTAAGAGATTGTGTTCACCTTTGCAGACTCGGCGTGCACGTTCATGAGCGATAATCAGACTTCATCACGAACAACATTAATCGCGTTCGCCGTCATTTCGCTGATGATCCTAATTGGAGCAGTCGTTGTGATTTCAGCGCGACCACAACCCGTTGCAGTTGTAGTAAATCCACCCTTGCCGACCGCCACCTTAAACCCGTCCGCGACACCCGGCCCGATTACGGTCTACGTCACAGGTGCTGTAACCCAGCCGGAAACAATCGTGCAGTTACCTGTCGGCAGCAGGGTACAGGATGTTATTGAGGCCGCTGGCGGGGTCGCCGATGATGCCGATCTGGCAAGAGTTAATCTGGCCGCGGTTGTACGGGATGGTGATCAGGTCCATGTCGCCCACCGTGACGAGGCCGGTCAGTCTGGAGTTATTCCAGCATTAGCAACGCCTTCAGGCGGGCACAAGCTCGCGATCAACACCGCACTAAACAGTGAATTACAACAGCTTAGAGGCATCGGTCCGGTACTCGCAGCGCGCATCGTCGCCCACCGTGAGGAATATGGACCGTTTCGGGATCTGGAGGATCTCGGCGAAGTCCCGGGCATAGGCGACGCGCTCATTGAGCAGCTGGAGCCACTGATACGGTTTGATTAGGTTCACCGTGCTCAGGCGAAGCGTACCCCGGAGATGGTATCAAAGAACAGGACCTTCTCGACATCAAGCTTGCAGTGCAGGACCTCACCGACTCTGACCTGATTTTCCAACGGTAGCTGTACCTGCCAATGCACGCCGCTGTGTGTCACTTCAACAAGTTTATACCGTTCTGAAAAATGTGGCGTGACTATCTCGACAGTCCCAGGTACCCCTTCAGAACATATCTGAACGTGTTCAGGGCGTACGGCTGCGGTCAGACGTGTCCCCTCTCCGGCGACCCGTGGCAGCTCCAGCGAGCCAAAGTGAGAATGCTGCCATGCACCTTCATGCACACGGCCCTCAAAGAAGTTAAAGCGCGGGACACCAACAAACTCGGCTACAAACAGATTCTCCGGATCATCATGCAGGTGACTGTACGGCCCCAGCTGCACAATGCGCCCGGCATCAAGCAGCAGGATACGTTCCGAGAGAGACGCTGCTTCGTGTTGATCATGTGTGACGATAATTGTCGTTACGTGGAACTCGTTCAGCAGACGACGCAATTCCAGGCGCGCATTCGTTCGAAATTTCGCGTCAAGATTGGCAAAGGGCTCGTCAAACAAGAGAACACGCATGTCACGGGCGAATGCGCGCGCGATGGCGACACGCTGTTTCTCACCGCCGGAGAGTTCCCGAGGAAACCGACCCATTAGTTTATCGAGACCAACCCCGGTTATGGCGCTGACACGCCGCACCCGTGCCGGCACCTCGCGCTCACGATGGCGCAGCCGCAAAAAGAATCCGATGGTACGGCGTGCATCCCAGTGCGGTATCAGCGCATAGTCCTGGAACACCATACCGATACCGCGATCCTGCTCGCCAACATCTGTCAGTTTCTGGTCATCATAGTACACTGCCCCGGAATCTGGTGTTTCCAAACCAGCAATCAGACGTAGCAAAGTTGTCTTTCCGCTGCCAGACGGCCCCAGTATGGCAAGTGATTCGCCAGACTTCACCTGAAATGTCATATCGTCAATGGCGCACTGTCGCTGCTGCTGCCCGGCCCCGATAGTATATGTCTTGCTAACGTGATCAACCGTAATTTGAGTCAAAGCTTTATATCCACACATTGCAAATCGATCGGATATGGCCTGATTGTAGCAGACATGTGACATCATCCCCGAAGGTTGCTGTAACCTCGATTAAGTGACTGTAAAGGTGCTTCAAATCACTTGACAGGAATTAGTTATCGGGCTATGTTATGCGCAGCACATCAGCGCAGGAACCTTAGCATGTCATCGACCTTCTTTATGACCACCACTATGATGACTATGCCGACCCATAACGGGATTGGAGAGTTCCTCACGCCTTGATTGCGCCAGAATAAATCGGTAACAGCAGCGCTCAGGAACTCTCCTGGGCGCTTTTTCGTTGTATAGGCTGCGCACAACACAACATCAGGAAGGCATACGATGTCACGCATAACGATGAAGTTTGGTGGAACATCAATCGGGTCACCAGAAGCCATACAGCAGGTCGTGAAGATCATTCAGCGCGGGATCGCCGAAGGTAATCAGATCTCAGTCGTTGTATCGGCGATGTCAGGCGTGACCGATAGTCTGATCCACTCCGTCGAAGCCGCCGCTCGGGGAGATAAGTGGACATATCGCTCGATCAATGATGATCTGCGTCACCGGCATGAGAGCACAATACACCGTCTCATTGAGCCGCCCACAGCTCGCGAAACCATCGTGCAAACGGTACACCGCCTTCTTGATGAGCACATGCAGCTATGCGAAGCGATCAATACATTGGGTGAAGCAACTCCACGCATGAGGGACGCAGTTGTGTCGTTTGGAGAACGACTCAGCAGCCGCGTAGTTGCCGCAGCGTTGCGCGCAGTTGAGGTAAACGCAGAGGCATACGAGGCAGGGCAGTTCCTCATTACCAACGGCCAGTACCAGGACGCTGAACCTCTGTGGCAGCCTACAGAAGAGCGCATTCGTCAACGCCTGCATCCCCTCCTGAACCAGGGCATCACACCAGTCCTGACGGGTTTCCTTGGTGCAACGCCGGATGGTTCAATCACCACACTTGGACGCGGCGGCAGCGATTTCAGTGCAGCTATCTTCGCAGCTTATCTGGATAGTGACGAAGTCATCATCTGGACAGACGTTGATGGCGTAATGACCACCGATCCTCGCATTGACCCGCGTGCCCAGGTACTGCCCTATATCTCGTACACAGAAGTTGGCGAACTCGCATTCTATGGGGCTAAAGTGCTGCATCCGAAAACAGTTCAGCCCATCATCAACAGTAACATTCCGATGCGCGTACGTAACACCTTCAATCCAGATCATCCCGGCACGCTCATCGGTGCTGAATCCGCACCCAGCGACAAGATCATCAAGGCCGTCACGAGTATCCGTGACGTCAGCATGCTGACAGTCAGCGGCAAAGGCATGCTCGGCGTGCCTGGCATCGCCGGACGGACGTTCCTCGCCACCGCCAATACCGGTGCCAATATCCTCATGATCTCACAGTCATCATCCGAGCAGAGCTTTTGCTATACCGTCATCGACAGCCAGGCGGAACAAGTCAAACAAGCGGTTGAAAACGAACTCGAGACAGAAATCTCACAGCAAGACGTCGATGGCGTGGACATCATGAGCGATGTGGTCATCGTGACCGTCGTTGGCACCGGCATGCGCGGCACGCCGGGTGTGGCAGGTCGGGTGTTTACCACGCTCGGCAATCGCCAGATCAATGTCATCTCGATCGCACAGGGTGCCAGCGAATGCAGCATCTCCTTCGTAGTCGCAGAATCTGACCTCGACTATGCAGTGCGGAGTTTGCACGATCTGGCGCTGGAGTCCATCAACGGAAGCACGAATCAGATTGCCTCATGAACCAGCGCTGAGTTGGCGAAGCTGAGCAATCGCTGCGTCGCGCTCGTCGAGCGCACCACTCATCATCGCTTCTACCAGCGGATGCCCTTCGACGTTGAGGCCGCGCCGTTCCAGCAGAACAGACGCGGCCCGGCGTCGCACCATGGACAATGCATCGCTCAGAGCTTCAACCAGAATGCCGTCTATACGAGGATCATTAAGGTCGGCCAGCGCATTAACGGCTTCACGTCTTGCGTTACCAACGCGGCCAGACCTAATAATCTCAGCCGCAAACGGGACAAGATCTTCTGCGTCAGCAGTTATTTGAAACAGAACCTGAGATGCATTCAGCACAAGCCCATCCCGGATTAGTGCGGACGCTTCAGATAGCATACGCTCTCGATAAGATCGAAGTGGTTGCACTGCTTGCTCCGTGCCAATCGCAGCCAGTGCGAGTAACGTACGTGGATCGTGACCCGCATTAAGGCGACTGAGCAATATCGCCTGGATCTGCTGTCGCTCATCATCATTCAACCCATGCAGGATCGTCATGTCGAATTCTGCATCACGCACTTTGGGGCCATCTTTGATGAAATTACTTTCCAGAAACTGTCTGACACGAGGACTGGTCATCCGCGTTACCTCAAAAATACAAGTCCTATTTTGACGCCATTATAGTTCAACACCGCGTCTATGCAGAAAACCACTTTGTTCTCAGGCGTATACACAAGTTTTACATCCTCATGATCGCTCGATCACAATTGTAGCTATATTGAGAGTATCAACGATCATGAGGATTGAACCATGAAGACAATACTCAGCCTCTGCTTGGCAGCATTCGTTCTGGTTGGCTGTCAGGGACGCCTGACGATCGATCTGGATCGCCAGGCAGATGGCAGTACAAACGTGACTGTAGGTATCAGTGAACAGGACGTCAACAGCACGATTCGGACGGCACTCAGTAATAGTCAGGATCCGTTCATTGTAAACCCTGTCGTCGACCTGCAGAGTGGACGCATCGTCATCACCGGGCAGATTATTGATCGCAATGGCCAACAGGTACCGGGTTCACTGGAGTTTACGGCTCGCGCCGCCAGTGGAGAGCTGATCGTAGAGGTCATTGAAGCAGATTATGCTGGCTATGATGCCTCCGATGTGCGCATCGCAGAGATTAATCAGCAGATCGCTGCCAGCCTCGGCCAGCGCGCACGACAGGGGCGTCAGAGTGATGCGACGTTGACCGACGTCAGCATCACGAACGATGCGCTGAGCATCACCGTGAACATTCCACCGCGCCGTTAACGCGGATAAACAGCCAGTACAGATGGCACTGCATCCAGCGAGGGCAGGAAATACCCGGTGGGCGCAAGGTATAGCATTGTCGAGCCACCACCATCCAGGTTTATGGCTGTAAGCAGATTAGGCCCACTCTGCGCCAGAAACGCGCTGAGATCGGGCAGGCTCAAGCCAAGAGCCGGGGTCGCAAGTATGACGATCTGCCCTGCGGCGTCTTCCGCGATGACTGTACGCCGCGAACGCTGCGTGAAGCGTTGATCTGTATACGCAGCGGAACCCTCGAGCACAAGCATAGGGAAGCCCTGGATCGCCTGCTCCAGAGCTTCTCCTGCATAAAGTCGCTGAAGATTCGACCACATCACCACCTGACCGTTCTCAACGGCGAAGGTCCCACCACGATCCGTATAGCTCTGACCGTACACGACGGTGTCTGAGACGAGCAGGCCAAGTACCGTGAACTCAGGTGAGAAGAAGTTTGCGTTGATAATCACCTGTGCCTCAGGGAGCGCATCCCGCCAGGCACGAAGTGTCCGAGGCTCTCCTGGCTCGTAGTGCACTCTGAATCTCGTGTATGCTGGATCAACACGGACCGCAACCATTTGCGCCAGTGGGTTGTCATCGGGGATAACCAAGCGCCAGTCGAGTCCCTCACCGATACCCTGCCACTCAGCCTCAGATGGCATTGACCGCGCTGGCAGATTTGTAGCCACGCCAGCCGGTGTCTCCGTCGCAGTCTGCAATATGACTGTTTCTACCGCCTGACATGCGGCCAAAACAAGCATACTGCAAACCAAACAGGTTCGAATGAACAGTCGACGCCATCGCATGGAAGCTTTACCTTGATTTCAGCTGTCTATACATGCTATACTTTAGCGCAAATTAGGGCGCATAGCTCAGCTGGCCAGAGCGCACGGTTCACATCCGTGAGGTCGGGAGTTCAAGTCTCTCTGCGCCCACAAAGCCTGCATCATATCTATTCGAATGCACAATAGACCGGTTATCCTCTGGAAACTGGTCTTTTTCGTTTTCTGATAGAATAAAACAATCAACAGCGATATGTGGTGGAAAATCCTGACATGGGCAATAAGAAGGTCTTAATCACAGGCACGACGGGCTATGTTGGTGGTCGTCTGGTCCCTCGGTTGTTAGAAAAAGGCTACGATGTACGTGTTTTCGTGCGCGATGCATCGCGTTTAACGGGCCGCAGATGGTTGGACGCTGTTGATGTCGTCGAAGGCGATGTCCATAAACCTGAAACCCTTCCCGCTGCCATGCAGGGCGTCTGGGCAGCCTATTATCTCATCCACAGCATGAGCGGTTATGCGGATTTTGCCCAACGTGATCTGGTTGCAGCACGCAACTTCAGCATGGCAGCCAAAGCGCACAATGTCGAGCGGATCATCTATCTCGGTGGGCTGGGTGACACGGACAGCAACCTCTCAGAGCATTTGCGGTCGCGCCATATGACCGGTAAAACGCTGCGCGAATCTGGCATTCCGGTCACGGAGTTCCGTGCAGGCATCCTCGTGGGTTCGGGCAGCGTCTCGTTCGAGATGGTCCGCCATCTGACTGAACGAGTGCCGATCATGATCAGCCCGAAATGGGTTTTCACCAAAACACAGCCCATCGCGATTCGTAATGCCCTGGCTTACCTGATTGATGCATTATCCACCCCGGAAAGTGTGGATAAGATTATTGAAATCGGTGGCGCGGACGTGCTCACCTACCGCGACATGATGATGACCTATGCTAAGGTGCGTAACCTCCCCCGCCTACTCATACCGGTGCCCATCCTGACACCACGACTGTCATCATTCTGGGTTCAGTTCGTGACACCTGTTCCCAGCGATATAGCTCGGCCCTTGATTGAAGGACTCCGTAACGAAGCAACTGCAGATACGACCCTGGCTCAGGAACTGTTTCCACACATAAAACTATTCACCTACGAGGAAGCTGTTTCGATGGCGTTGGATCGGTTGGATGCAGACGAGGTCGAAACCAGTTGGAGCGATTCACTGGTGAGCAGCCAAGGCGATGTCACGCCAGTTGTGTTGACCGGACATGAGGGGATGCTATTTGAGAAGCGAGAACGCATCGTAGACGCTTCGCCACAGGAAGTATACAAGACTTTCATCGGGATTGGCGGCGAGCGGGGGTGGTTGACCTATACCTGGGCGTGGCGATTGCGGGCCTGGATGGACAGCATGATAGGCGGTGTTGGCTTTCGGCGAGGGCGACGCCACCCTGATGAACTGCGTGCCGGTGAAGCACTGGATTTCTGGCGCGTGGAAGCACTGGAAGAAGGCCGCTTGCTGCGTCTGCGGGCTGAGATGAAACTCCCCGGTGAAGGCTGGCTACAATTCAAAGCTGAACCCCACGAAGATGGCAAAACCCTCTTCACACAGACGGCATTCTTCGCGCCTAGAGGATTATTCGGATTGTTATACTGGTACGCGCTGTACCCGTTTCATGGCCCGATATTTTCCAGCCTGATCAATCGTCTGAGCCAGGACGCGGAGAAGCGTGACATCGGGCAGAAGGTTGCCGAAAATTAGGTTAGACGCCGTTTTAATGTGATTCAGCACACACCCGTAGACCTGAAATTCTGGTAGATTTATGCTTCCGATTTAGGCTGCGCTATACTCATTGATGATCTACTCTTCTGATCTACTTCACTTCTCAGGTGGTACGGGCAATGGTCATAGATGCAGTTATCTTCGACATGGATGGCGTCCTCGTTGAATCAGAAACTTACTGGTATTTGTCGCGGATTGAGTACGCACGTGCACGCGGCAAACAATGGACAGAAGCAGATCAACGCGAGGCGATGGGACGCTCTACAATTGGGTGGGCACAGGTCATGAAAAACCACCTGGACCTGACTGAATCAGTTGATGACATCATCATAGAAATGAAACAGCGTGTTATCGCTCACTACGAAGAACGTCTCCCGACCCGTCCGGGCGCCCTGGAAGCCGTCCAGCGTGTCGCCTCAAAGTACCGCGTCGGGCTGGCGTCTGGATCTCCGACCGAAATCATCCAACGCGTAATGGAGCTCACCAGGTTAGATCAGGTCTTCGAAGTGATGGTTTTCGGCGATACCATCCCGAATGGCAAACCCGCACCCGATATATATCTGGAAGCGCTGCGGCGCATGGGCGCCACGGCAGAAAACAGCGTCGGCATTGAGGATTCTGCCAACGGTGTGCGTTCGCTCCACGCCGCAGGCATGAAGATCATTGCTACACCCAGCCCGGATTTCCCACTACCACCAGAAGTGCTCACACTGGCAGACGCCCATTTATCGTCCTTAGAAGACCTGACTCTGGCCTTGCTGGACAAACTCAACGTATAAACCTGTTGCTTTCCAATCCTGTTATGCAACATAATAGACTCAGCATAACCAGGTTTTGTATGGTTTCATTTGCTTTCGTTGCTTCATTCTTGGAAAGTTGATTACTTATGCCCACGCAGCTTTTTTTAGAGGAACGGCGCCGGTGGATCCTCGAAGAACTGAAGCGGCATGGTCGCGTTTCTGTAAACGAGCTCAGCGAAAAATCCCAGGTTAGCGCAGTAACCATACGTCAGGACCTGAAGGCCCTCGAGAGCAATGGCTTGCTGGAACGCACACACGGTGGAGCTGTTGAAATACTGTCGCGCCCTCTCGATGAACCCGAACTCGCATTCGACATACGGCGCAACCGCCAGAAAGAAGAAAAAGACGCGCTGGGCCGTGCGGCTGCCAGACTGGTAGAATCGGGCTCTGCAATCGCGCTCGACGCCAGTACGACAATCTGCAGCATTATGCCCAATCTGGCACATCTCGATAGCTTAACCGTCGTCACCAACAATCTTATGGTGCCAGAACTGGTGCTTTCACAGACAAGGGTCGAGCTATATCTTCCAGCCGGTCGTTTACGACGAGACTCTTATTCTGTCATCGGCAACCCTGCAAGCCTCCCTGAAATCAACCTCAATATCGGGTTCGTGAGTGCCTGGGGTATATCACCCGAGGCTGGTCTGACAGAAGTCAACGAAGACGAAATGCGTATGAAGCAGGCGCTGCTATCCCGCTGCATGATGAAAGTTGCCATTCTGGATAGCTCCAAATGGGGTCGGGTCGCACCGCACACGTATGCATATCAAACGGATATGGACCTTATCATCACCACAGATCGTGTCCCAAACGAAGTTTTTGAGCTTTACAACGGCATACCGATACAGGTGATTGACACACGTTAAGGCTGGCATTTGCACTTCACTTCACAATGTTGACAGCCAACTACAAGCGGGATAAACTCGCTGAAATCTGAAATCAAATGAAAGTAAGTATAAGTAACTGAAGTCGCGCTTTAAAACCATTTACTGAATTTATTCTTGTTCATCGAGTTGTTTATGAGCGTAATTAACCATATCCTCTGCTCTCCGTGGATGCACGGGCGCTCTCGCACGTCTTCCGCAGCGAATAACACTGGAACCTGCGACAAACTCGTCTGCATTGGAGTAATCGATGGCTGAACGAAGTGTTCTGGCCGTCGATTTGGGCGCTGAGTCTGGCCGCGTGATGAAGGCCAGCTTTGACGGCCGCCAGATCACCATGCAGGAGCTGCACCGCTTCTCCAACACGCCCGTTTATGCACGCGATACTCTCTACTGGGATGTGTTGCGTCTGTGGCACAACATCAAAATTGGCATTGATGCAGGTAAAACGGATGCTACCTCAGTAGGCGTCGACACATGGGGCGTCGATTTCGCCTTGCTCGGTCCCGACGGTGCGTTGCTGGCCAACCCGGTCCACTATCGCGACAAGCGTAACGACGGAATGATGGAGTGGGTCTTCGAGCGCGTGCCACGTCGTGAGGTCTTCGAGCAGACAGGCATTCAGTTCATGCAGATCAATGGTCTGTATGGGTTGGCAAGCATGAAGAAGGCCAACAGCCCTCTGTTAGACGCAGCCGCGTCACTGGTCACGATTCCCGACCTCTTCAACTACTGGCTGAGTGGATCGCGCACGTGCGAGTATACCCACGCGACTACACTGCAAATGGTCAACCCGCGTACGGGTGAGTGGGCTCACAGTATTCTTGAAGCCATCGGGATTCCTACCCACTTCCTTACACCCATCGTTCAGCCTGGGGATAGCATTGGTCGTTACGATGGGCTCGATGTCATTGTGCCGGCTTGCCACGATACCGGCAGCGCCGTGGTAGGTGTACCAACGACCACGCACAACTACGCCTATCTCAGCAGCGGTACTTGGAGCCTGCTGGGCATCGAAATAGATTCACCAATCATCAGCGATGCCACATACGAGGCAAACCTGACGAATGAAGGTGGCGTCTATGGCTCCGTTCGTCTGCTGAAGAACATTATGGGCCTCTGGATTGCTCAGCAGTGCCGGGAGACATGGCTTAATCAGGGTCATGAGTACAGCTACGCAGAACTCGTCAAACTGGCAGCGGACGCACCACCATTTGCCAGCTTTATTGATCCTGACCACCCCGATTTCCTGGCACACGGCGACATGCCTTCACGCATCCGGGCTTACTGTGAGCGCACCGGCCAGCATGTCCCCGAATCTGTTAGTGAAATCATGCGAATTGTTTACGAGAGCCTCGCCCTGAAGTATCGCTACGTTATCGATCTGCTTCGGAAGGTATCCGGCCAAACCATCGAGCAGCTAAATATCATCGGTGGAGGTTCGCAGAATGAGCTGCTATGCCAGATGAGTGCTGATGCAATTGGTATACCGGTTGTCGCTGGGCCGACAGAAGCGACCGCACTTGGCAATGCCGTCATCCAGTTCATTGCACATAAAGAGCTAGGTAGTCTGGACGAGGCCCGTACTATGCTTGCGGAGAGCATCCCAACCCGAACCTACGAGCCACAACAATCCATGCTGTGGCAGGCGCAGTATGAGCGCTACATCGAACTCATCGAGACTCGCGTATAACTTCAATCGAATTGACAGACGCATGACGCAACCAATCCTGAAGGTCGAGAATATTCACAAGCGCTTCCCGGGCGTGCAGGCGCTTAAAGGTGTTCAACTGGATGTTATGCCGGGTGAGGTACATGCCCTGCTCGGTGAGAATGGCGCAGGCAAATCTACGCTTATCAAGACAATCGCTGGCGTGCACAGGCCGGATGAGGGCGAGATGTTCTTCAACGGCGAACCTGTCACACTCAGTAATCCGCGCGAGGCACAGCAGCTCGGCATCGCAACTATTTACCAGGAGCTAAGCCTCTATCCAGAGTTGACGGTGGCCGAAAACATCTTCATGGGCCACGCACCGAAACGCAGGATTGGCCCCTTCAAAGTAGTGGATTGGTCCCGCATGACTGTCCGCTCCCGCGAACTCCTGGCTGAACTCGAAATCACCGATCTCAATGTAAAACGTCAGGTGGGCACCCTTAATGTCGGCAATCGACAGCGCGTCGAGATCGCCAAAGCACTGTCAGTGAATGCACGTCTGCTCATCATGGACGAGCCGACGGCCGCACTCACTGAGTCCGATGTCGAAAATCTTTTCACCATCGTCCGCTTGCTGCGTGATCGAGGCGTAGGAATTATCTACATCACACACAAACTGGTTGAGGTCTTTGAGCTAGCAGATCGCGTCACTGTCTTTCGAGATGGGCAATATATCAATACGAGGAACGTCTCGGAAACTAACGAACACGAGCTTATCAGCATGATGGTTGGCCGTACAATCGATAACCTGTTCCCCAAGCAGGAGGCCGCCATCAAGGACGTTGTACTCGAAGTTCGCAACCTCAACAGAGAACCCTACACAAAAAATGTGTCGTTTTCGCTTCGTGCTGGTGAAATCGTTGGCATGGCAGGTCTGGTCGGGGCTGGCCGCAGCGAGACTGCGCAGGTCATCTTTGGCATCCTGCCCGCTCAATCCGGTGAAATCCTGATCAATGGCAAGTCGGTAAAGATCAATCATCCTGCCGAGGCTGTCGCACACGGGATCGCCTATGTACCTGAAGATCGCGGCTCACAGGGACTGATACGCGAAATGAATATCCGCGAAAACCTGTCAATGGCAGTCCTCGAAGAAGTCTCAAATGCCACTTTCATCAACTACGGCACTGAAAAGCATCTCGCACGGCGTGCGATCGATCAGTTTAGTATTCGTGCTTACAGCACAGAACAGATCGCCAACAAACTCTCCGGTGGTAATCAGCAGAAAGTGGTAGTCGGCAAGTGGCTCATGAGCAGTCCACGCATCCTCATCATGGATGAGCCTACCAGAGGCGTTGACGTTGGTGCCAAGTCCGAGATACACCGACTAATGAGTGAACTGGCCGCCGAACGTGGGCTGGCTATACTGATGATCTCAAGCGAACTGCCAGAAATCCTCGGAATGAGCGACCGCATTCTCGTGATGCGCGGCGGTGAGATTGTTGCAGAATTCACGCGAGAACAAGCGACCCAGGAGAAGATTGCAGCGGCTATGATGAGTGCCGAACATCTCATCGACCAGATTTCGGAACCCTCTTCTAAAGAAGGTGCGGCATCATGACAGCAGCAGCCATTGCCACCCAACCCGCACAGCGTCGTCCAGCCATTGTCTTTCTGCCATTAACATTTGCAGCGGCGATATTCCTGGTTTTCCAGCTGTTGCCGTTTGTCTACCAGCCTGAACTCGGCGCGACGACGATTCCTGTCCTCACGGAGTCACGCGCAAACAACGAGATCGACATACCCACCAATGGGCTGATCCTGATTCCGATCGCTGCTGGCGCAATGGCGCTGCTGGGGCTCTGGAACTTGTTCAGCATTCAGATGACGCGCGCCGTTGGCATCCTGACAGCCATCATGGGCGTCATCATGCTGGAGTATTACCTCATCTTCGTGATGGACTACACCAGCAGCGAAGCAACCTATCTGAGTCAGATGGGGCCAGCATTCTGGGCAATCCTGGGCCTGGGCATACTGATGCTCGTACAGGTTGTGCTACCCCGTCAGGCGACGACTAAAGAATTTGAATTGCGAAACCTGCTCGCCAATCAGGAGAGCGCCATTATCATCGCGCTGGTCCTGCTGCTGCTGATCGTCGGCACGAGCAACCCACGATTCCTGTCAACAAACAATATTCTCGATGTGCTGCAGGGTAACGCATATATCGCAGTAGCGGCTATCGGCATGTCGATGGTGATCATCACAGGCAATATCGATATTTCCATCGGATCTCTGATCGGGCTGCTGGCGATCGTCAGTGGCAAGCTTGTCGTCGCCGGTGCACCTGTCTGGGTCGCCTGGTTGGCTCCCCTGTTTGTCGGCGCGATGATCGGCGCATTAATCGGCTTTATCGTCGCCTATCTGCGTGTCCCGTCGATTGTCGTTACCCTCGGTATGTTCAGCATCCTGAAGGGTGTACTCATAATCTGGACGAATGGCCAGCGCGTCACCGGCATGCCGCCTGAATTCTTCCTTTCACAGATGCGCCCACTTGGCATTCCGATGCCAATATGGTTCATGATCGTGTTGACGATACTTGCATCACTCTGGATGCGTTACAGCAGCACAGGTCGATCGTTCTATGCTGTAGGTGGCAATGCGGAAGCTGCACGCTTGTCGGGTATTTCTCAACGTCGGGCGATTATGCAGGTCTTCATCCTCAATGGTGTTTTTGGTGGCATCGCCAGCGTCCTGTATGCAACGCAACTCAGCGTGATCCAGGCTACCCCGCCACCAGCCCTTGAACTATTCATCATCACAGCATCTGTCGTCGGTGGCGTGAGTATTCTCGGCGGCAAGGGCACAATTATAGGGGCGACACTTGCTGCAATCCTGTTGAATACGATTCGCTCTGGAATGATTTTCATCAATGTATCGCCTTTCTGGATTCAAGCCGTGCAGGGTCTGCTGATCCTCGTCACTGTATTGATCGACCTCATTCGTCGTAGACGACAGTCCCTTTAGAGTAGAGGATGCGTGATCATGGCAGCAGCCGATAGTGTGAAGAAACAAGCTATGCAGGATCAAAAGCCCCTCTCACAACGCCTGCAAGACGTCTTCCTCAGCCAGGAAGGTATACTGTTCGTTATTCTTGTGGTGACGGTGCTGGTGTTATCCACCACCAACGAAAACTTCCTGACAACACAGAATCTCTTCAATCAGGGACGCCTGCTGGCAGAAGTTGGTCTGATGGCCCTGCCAATGACCTTCATCATCATTACAGGCGGCATTGATCTCTCAGTGGGCTCGATACTCGGGCTGAGTGCCATTCTCACTGGTTATGTGTGGAATAATCTGGGACTCCCCCTGGAACTCGCTATCGTAATCGCGATTCTCGCGGGCTGCCTTGCCGGTTTTATGAATGGCTTCTTTATCGTACGCCTCAGCGTGCCTCCTCTCATCATGACGCTGGCGACGCTTGCCCTGTATCGCGGGCTGGCACAAGGGATCAGCGAAGCCCGTTCGGTCACTGGCTACCCTGAATGGTTCTTCTTCCTCGGTCAGGGAGAAATCCTGGGCGTACCAACTCAGATATGGATATTGGGCATCGCCATTGTCGTTACAACGATCATTCTTAGTCGCACGACATTTGGCCGTACATTATATGCCATCGGCAACAACGCAGTCGGTGCACGTTTTTCCGGCCTGCCTGTCGAGCGTGTCACACTGATGATCTACACCTTCTCCGGCATGATGGCTGGTCTTTCAGGGGTGATTTTCGTTTCACGCTTTACAACAACCCGCTCAGATATGGGCAGCGGCCTGGAACTCGATGCCATTGCCGCCGTCGTTCTGGGTGGCACCAGCATCTTTGGTGGCAAGGGTTCCATTATTGGCACGGTCATCGGCCTTGTGGTCATCCAACTGTTGAAAAATGGTATGGCCATCAATGGCGTGACGGGTGATGCCACCATCGTCGTTATTGGTAGCGTTCTGATTGTCGCTATTTTGGTGAACAATCTGATACAACGCTTACGTCAAGCAGAGTGAAAGGGAAACGTCTATCGAAAACAATCAGTTTCGTAAATTAGAGAAATATGCATTCGATTCACGACTAAGGAGACACACCATGCGCAAAATCTCGATTTTTGTCATTCTGGCCGTATTGATTGCTGCGGCGCTGGCTCCGATCCAGGCGCAGGAAGACCGTTGGGACGGTGCTGATGATCTGCCGGTCAACCCGCTCGCCTGCCCGGTTGCCGAAGGCGAAGAAGCCGAGGAAGAATCCAGCGAAGAAATGATGGAAATGCCAGAATACGACGGCGGTCAGCCGACTGACGCGCCTGACCTGGCGGGTGAACCCATCACACTCGTGGACGTGCCGAAGCTGATCGGCATTGGCTACTTTGATGCCACACACCAGGGCATGCAGGAAGCCGCAGAAGAACTCGGCAACGTGACTGTGCTCCAGGGTGGTACCACCGAAGCCAACATCGACGATCAGGTCGCTGATATCGAGAACTACATTGCCGGTGGTGAGGCTAACGGTATCCTGTTCGCCGCCAATGACCCGGTTGCGATTTCCCCGGTTCTCACCCGTGCGCTGGAACAGGGCCTGCATGTGATCGGCTACGATGCCAACAGCCAGCCAAGCGCTCGTGAATGGTTCATCAACCAGGCAGAATTCAACGGCATCGCCAAGGCCATGATCGACAGCATGGCAGCGGAATCTGGCGAAGACGCGAGCTTCGGCATCGTCACCAGCACCTTCACCACGCCTAACCAGGCACGCTGGATCGCCGAAATGTGGGCTTACGCGGGCGAATGCTATCCGGAAATGACCTGGCTGGAAACCGTTGAAGCTCAGGAAGATGCTGTTCTCTCCTTCAACCAGGCCAACACCCTGATCAACAAGTACGGTGAAGACCTGGACGGCATCTTCGGTATGACCAGCGTGGCGACCCCGTCCTCCGCTGACGCCGTCACCCAGGCTGGCCTGTGTGGTGAAGTTGCGGTCGTCGGTCTGGCTACACCCAACGCCATGAAGCCCTATGTCAACGATGGCTGCGTCGAGTCCGTAGTGCTGTGGAACCCGATCGACCTGGGTTACGCCGCCGTGTACGTAACGCGTGCGATCGTCGATGGCGAATTTGCCCCTGGCGACGCCAGCGTCATGGCTGGTCGCCTCGGTGAACTGCAGGTGGTCAATGGCAGCGAAATCCTGCTTGGCCCACCTTTCATCTTCACCGCAGATAACATCAACGACTTCGACTTCTAATCCCATCAGAGTTGTTGAGCAGGCAGGCTCTGCGCAGGGCCTGCCTGCAACAACTCACCGCACGAAAACAAAGACAGCATCAACAAGCGACACACCAGGAGTCAAAACAGGACACGCCCATGGTCACCTTGCCAGAATTGGTCGATATGACCACCACAATCGGCCAACCGCATCGCAATTACGTCATTATTGGCGAAGGCAATACCTCCGCCCGCATCGATGCGGACACCTTCTGGGTCAAGGCGAGCGGGCAGCAAATGGAGCACATCACGACGGATGGCTTTGTCGCCGTTCGCTTTGCTCCGATTCTGGATCTGTTTGATAATCCGCCTGCCACTCAGACGGAACAGAAAGCACGCATCACAGCGGCCAAAGTAGACCAGGATTCACCATTAAGTCCCTCGATCGAGGTCAGTTTTCATGCCATGCTTCTCCACGACTGCCAGGTCGCTGTCATTGGGCATACGCACCCGATCGCCGTAAACCGCATACTGTGCAGCAATCGGGCGGAAGATCTCGCCCGCCACCGCATATTCCCGGATGAAGCGGTTCTTTGCGGCCCTGAATCAGTCTTCGTCCCCTACGCGGACCCAGGTCTACCACTCGCCCAGATCATGCGCGAACGCGTCCGCGATTACATGGAAAAGTACGGTGAATCACCGAAAGTGATCCTGCTTGCTAACCACGGCCTGATTGCACTGGGGGCGACACCGCGTGAAATCCTCAACATTACGGCCATGTGCGTTAAAGCCGCAGATATACTGGCCGGCACCTACGCTGTTGGTCAGCCGATATTCATGGATCCAGCAGAGATCATGCACATCTATCGTCGCCCTGATGAGATTTACCGCCGCCAGCAATTTGTGACTGACCCACATCAAAAAGGAACCGACAATGTCTCCTGATGGTGCGAAAGTCTGGTTCATTCCTGATGCTTATTTGGCAACACCTGCGGTAGATGATCCAGTATACAAAAATCACGAAGCCATCTGCGTCATTAATGCCACGGCCAAAAATGCCCAACTCAGGCTTGATTTCTATTTTGCGGATCGTGATCCCATTGAAGACGTACAGGTCACGGTTCCAGCGAAACGCTGCTACCATATCCGTATGGATATACCCGAGCAGGTAGGGGGCTACGCCATACCCTTGGATACCCCCTACGGCGTGAGAATCCGAAGCAATGTACCCATCGTCGTGCAGTACTCGCGGATGTACGCAACCACACATAACATCAGCTTGATGACGACAATGGCCCACGCCATCGATACATAAAGGCGATCCAGAACTTCAGGGGGGAGGCTCATGGTTCCAAAGACAACAACACAACAGATCGAACACGCCTACGAACTGGCCAGAGAGTATTATGCGGCCTACGGTGTTGATACTGCTGAAGTTCTAGCAAAATTACAGAAAATCCCGATCAGCCTGCACTGCTGGCAGGGTGACGACGTCGGTGGGTTTGAAACACCTGATGCTGCGCTGGGCGGTGGTTTGGCCGTCACCGGCAACTATCCGGGTAAGGCCCGCAACGCTGACGAGCTGCGCCGCGACCTCGACATGGCTTATCGACTTATTCCCGGCCGTCACCGGCTCTCACTACACGCGATCTATGCCGAAACAGGCGGCACGAAAGTCGACCGTGATGCGCTGCAGCCGGAGCATTTTTCGCGCTGGATCGACTGGGCAAAGGCAAACGAACATGGCCTCGATTTCAATCCAACCTGTTTCGGGCATCCTCTCGCAGATGATGGATTTACGTTAGCACATGCCAATGAGAGCATCCGACAATTCTGGATTGAACATTGCATCGCTTGCCGTGAGATTGGTGCGGCCTTCGGCCAGGCACTTGGGAATCCTGCCGTAACCAACATCTGGATACCTGATGGCTACAAAGATACCCCAGCTGACCGGCTCTCCCCGCGTCAGCGCCTGCAGGATTCACTCGATAAAGTGCTTGCCAAACCCATTTCGACGGCGCACAACCTCGACGCTGTAGAGAGCAAGCTGTTCGGCCTGGGGTCTGAGAGTTACGTTGTCGGCTCACACGAATTCTATCTGGGCTACGCGATTCGCAAGCAGATCCTGCTCTGCCTCGATGCTGGTCACTTCCATCCGACTGAGACAATCGCTGACAAGATCTCGTCCACCCTGCTGTATGTGCCAGAGTTACTGCTGCATGTCAGCCGAGGCGTACGCTGGGATAGTGATCACGTCGTCACGCTGACAGATGAACTCCAAGCTATCATGCAGGAAATCGTGCGCGGCGGATTTCTGGACCTCGTCCATATTGGCCTCGATTTCTTCGACGCCAGCATCAATCGCATCGCCGCGTGGGTAATTGGCACTCGTAATGCCATTCGCGCGCTGATGATGGCACTGCTTGAACCGACTCAACTCCTCTGCGAGTACGAACAGGCTGGCAATCATACGGCCCGTCTGGCCCTACAGGAGAGCATCAAGTCACTGCCATTTGGTGCCGTCTGGGATTATTACTGCTATATGCAGCAGGTACCCGTCGGTCTGAGCTTCATGGACGCTATCCACGATTATGAACAGAAAGAACTGATGAAGCGCGGTTAACACCTTACTGCGCCTGAGTTGATTCTCTTGCTAACATCAAGGAGCTACATTCAATGGAGCTGTTCCAGCCAGACGAATACCGGCACGTGAAGTACCTCTGGGATGACACACGCGCCGGCCAACTTGATCTCGTGGAGCGCCTCGTCTATCGCTCCAATATCCTCGGCGACGACCAGCGCATTACGAATACGGGCGGTGGTAATACATCTGCCAAAATCAACATGCACGATCCACTGACAGGCGAATCCGTTGAAGTGCTCTGGGTGAAGGGATCTGGTGGCGATTTGCGCACCTCCAAGCGAGCCAACTTCGCCTCCCTGTACATGCACAAGCTGATAGCTCTGAAGGATGTTTACGCCGCAGCCGAGCCAAAAGGCGTCAAGACCCCTATTGAAGATCACATGGTCGCCATGTACCCGCACACCGTATTCAACCTGAATCCGCGTGCCAGCTCGATCGATACACCCTTACATGCCTTCGTGCCATTCAAACATGTCGATCACACACATCCCAACGCAGTGATTGCCATTGCAGCATCGCGCAACGGCCGTGAGCTGACCAGGGAGATCTACGGTGATGAAGTCGCCTGGGTGGATTGGCAGCGCCCCGGGTTCGACCTCGGGCTGGTGTTGGAAGCCGAGTGCAAAGCCAACCCCAACCTCAAGGGTATCATTCTCGGCCAGCATGGTCTTATCAACTGGGATGATGACGACAAGACATGCTACGAGCTCTCCCTGACGCTTATCGAAAAGGCCGCTCGATATATCGAAGAACATGACCTCGGCACCCAGACCTTTGGTGGGGCCCGCGTCGAACCACTACCAGCAGACGAACGCAACGCGCTGCTTGTCCAGCTGCTGCCACGTCTGCGGGGCATGGTCTCCCAACAGGATCGTTTCATCGGCACAGTACAAACCGATGAGACCATCCTGGAATTCGTCAACAGCGCAGATGCCGCACGCCTGGCAGAACTGGGCACTTCCTGCCCGGATCACTTCCTGCGTACAAAAATCAAGCCGCTGTACGTTGATTGGAACCCACGAACTGACAGCTTTGACACGCTGACCGAGCGGCTCAACGCTGAGATCGCCCAGTACCGACAGGATTACACGGACTACTACGAAGCATGTAAACATCCGGATTCCCCCGCCATGCGCGACCCCAACCCGCGCGTCATCCTTATACCGGGTGTTGGTATGATCGCCTGGGGCAAAAACAAGAGCGAATCCCGCGTTACAGCGGAGTTTTATAACAATGCAGTAGCCGTCATGCGCGGCGCCGAAGCCATAGGCGAATATATCGCCCTACCGCGCCAGGAAGCCTTTGACATTGAGTATTGGCTTCTGGAAGAAGCCAAGCTGCGTCGTATGCCACCAGAGCAAACGCTGGCACGCAACGTCGTCATCGTCATCGGGGCGGGTAGCGGTATTGGCAGGTCCACTGCCCTCCGGGTTGCGTCTGAAGGGGCGCACGTCGTCTGCGCTGATCTCAAGGCCAGTGCGGCGCAGGAAACTGCGGATATCCTCACGCAGAAGTACGGTATGGGTATTGGTGTCGCCGGTACGGGCATCTCTGGCTGTGGTCCCGCCATTGGCCTGAGCATCGACATTACTGACCGAGACAGCGCACGCGCTATGCTGGAGCAGGTTGTGATCGCGTACGGCGGCATCGACAACATCATTGTCACCGCCGGGGTATTCTTTACACCAAACCTGGAAGGCTACATCTCCGATGAGCAGTGGCGTACCACCTTCGATGTCAACGTCTTCGGTGCCTACGTCATCGCTGACGAAGCCAAACATATCTGGCAGGCCCAACAACTAGAAGGCAGCTTAGTCCTCACCACCAGCGTTAACGCAACGGTCGCCAAGAAAGGTTCTTTCGCCTATGATGCCAGCAAAGCCGCTGCCAACCACCTGATTCGAGAACTAGCCATCGACCTTGCGCCGCTTGTGCGCGTCAATGGACTGGCACCGGCAACGGTGGTCGATGGCAGCAGCATGTTCCCGCGCGAGCGTGTCATTACCTCACTGGTAAAATACAACGTCGCTCACGATGACAGCGAAAGTACCGAAGCACTGCGCGCAAAGCTGGCCAATTTCTACGCGCAGCGCACACTCATCAAGCAGCCTATCACGCCGGAAGATCAGGCCGAGGTCGCGTATTTACTCTCAAGCCCGGCCTTCAGCAAGACAACCGGCCAGATATTCAGCGTTGATGGCGGCCTACACGAAGCTTTCTTGCGCTAATCACATACAGCAGGAGCACACACAATGAGCGATCTGCTACTCGGCATCGATATTGGTACATACAGCAGCAAAGGTATCCTGGTACAGCCAGACGGCACCGTGCTGAAATCACACGTCGTACCACATACCATGGACATCCCCCAGCCAGGCTGGGCAGAACAGAACGCCGACGCCGTCTGGTGGCATGACTTCGTGACACTATGCCGAACACTGCTGGACGGTTCGCCTTACACTGGCGCAGATGTCGGCGGCGTTGCTGTAAGTGCCATTGGCCCATGTATGCTGCCGCTGAACACCGCAGGGCTACCGTTGCGACCAGGCATTCTCTATGGGGTTGATACACGTGCGAGTGCAGAAATCGCTCTGTTGAATCAGGCGATCGGCGAAGACGCCATCTTCGATTTCTCCGGAATGGCACTCAGCAGTCAGGCAATTGGCCCCAAAATCCTGTGGCTGAAACGCAATGAACCCGACAACTGGGCACAGGTTGACCGCATCACGACGGCGAGCAGCTATCTTGTCTACCGGCTCACGGGTGAGCACGTCATCGACATTCACACTGCCAGCCACTACATGCCACTGATGGATATAAAACAGCTTGCCTGGTCACGTCGCTTCGCGGAGCACGTCATTGATATAGACAAACTCCCGCGCCTCGCCTGGAGTGACGAACGCGCCGGAGAGGTCAGCACCCAAGGGGCAGCGCAAACAGGGCTGAAGCCCGGCACGCCTGTGGCCGTTGGTGCCGTGGATGCGCTTAGTGAGGCGCTTAGTGTTGGCGTTGTGAGCCCCGGTGACCTGATGATCATGTACGGTAGCACCGCCTTCTTCATCCTCGTGCTGGATCACCCCGTACCTGACCAGCGCACCTGGACGACCGGCGGGGTGTTTGTCGATCAGTATAATCTCGCTGCGGGTATGGCGACCACAGGGTCACTGACGCGCTGGTTCCGGGACCAACTCGCACAGGAACTCTCCGACGAAGAAGCCTACGATACGCTCTTCGAGCAGGCAGAACAGGTGCCTCCTGGTGCCAATGGCCTGCTGATGCTCCCGTACTTCAGCGGCGAACGCACACCCATCAATGATCCACAAGCAAGGGGCGTTATCGCCGGGCTGGCACTCTCTCATACCCGTGCGGATCTCTATCGCGCCGCGCTGGAGGGTGTCGCCTTTGGCATCCGCCATAACATCGATACCTTCCGCGAGATGGGCGCACCTGTTCAGCGCGTGGTCGCTGTCGGCGGCGGCACCCGTACAGCCACATGGTTGCAGATAGTCTCAGATGTAGCCAATGTGGCACAGCATGTCCCGGCCCTGACCATCGGTGCCAGCTATGGCGACGCCTTCCTCGCGGGCCTTGCGGCTGGGATACTAAAGCGTGATGATCTCAGTACCTGGGTCAAACCGGGAACGATTATTGAACCCAACGCTGAACGCGTCCAGCAGTATGATCGCCTGTTTCCGGATTTTCTCAATCTCTACACGCAGACGAAAGAAGTTGTCCATCGCCTTAGCAACCGGTCTTGATCCGCAGCAGCTTCACAGGTAGATTAACCACGTAGAAATCGCTTTAGAGCCAACCCAAGTTGGCTCTTTTTTGACATATCAGCGCTTAAGACCGGCATCACCTACCACATTTAAACGCATGCAACAGGGTCACACTATGACCACTTCAAGACCAGACATACCCCATCCTCTAAGCCGCCGCTGGCGTGTTGACGCCCTGCCCTGGCCGACCGACTGGTCAGCCATCTTCGAGAGCATGCGTCCGCTCGTCATCGAGATCGGTTTCGGTAACGGGAACTATCTGCTTCACCTGGCCGAATCCAGGCCAGACTTCAACATCGTCGGCTTTGAGATCAGCAACCAGTCGCTAGAGAAGGCTGAACGCAAGATCAGCCACGCCAGACGGCATAATGCGGCCGTCGTCTATGGCCGCGGAGAGAGCGCGCTGCACCATCTGTTCACACCTGGCAGCCTGCGTGAAGTTCATGTCAACTACCCCGACCCGTGGTTCAAGACCCGCCACGCCGGACGCAGGCTCATTCAGCGCGACACCCTGGACGCAATCACAAGCCGCCTCGAACCCGGTGGTTATTTCTATCTGGCGACAGACATCCGCGACTATGCCGAAATGGCGCACGCCCTGCTACAGAACACGCCCGGCCTCACCAACACGCTGGCGTCACCCTGGGGAGATACCATGCCCGGGCGCATCACCACCAAGTACGAGGAAAAAGGCTACCGAGAAGGACGTCCGGGCCACTTTTTCGTCTATCAGCGCAACGATCAACCCGCACCATACGTCCCGGTCATGGAGGAATGGGAGATGCCGCACGCCGTCATTCACACGCCACTATCCGCTGATGAAATCCTGGAGCGATTCGAGAAGCTGACGCACCACGCACCCGGTGATGTCCACGCCGCCTACGTCGAAGCCTACCTCGATCACCGTCGGCGGATGCTGCTGTTTGAGGTCAAGTTGCAGGAGCCAACGATCGACCAGCATTTCTGCCTTGCTCTGGCACCACGTGATGATGGTGATTACACACTGCGCTACGCGACCATCGGCAGCCCCCGGCCAACGCCCGGCATGCACCAGGCGACTGCCTTCCTCGCTGATTGGATCGCCGCACTCCACCCTGAGGGTCGCGTCGTCGCCAAAAAACTACGGGAGGGTTAAGGGCGGGTTATTCGTGCGTCTTGACCAGTCTCGTAACTATACGTGCCAGGTGTTTGTCAAACTCTTTCGCATCATTTGCATAGTGGGCTCGTCGGTGACAATTGGGACACAAGGCAATCACAGACTCGGGCTGATCGGGTCCACCATCAGCTAAACGGTGTATATGATGTACTTCAAAATATGGTCCATCGCTGTCATTACTGAACGGTGCCGACATATCGCACCCTTCACAAATACCGTTTGCACGTTTTAAAGCATAGAGTCTGATAGCTCGACTCCTCCGACGGTAGACAACTTGCCTTGTTTTTCTGTCAGGTGACTTAAGAGACGAATACATTAAGCGCATTCGAGGTAAGTGAATGTGTAAATCAATGAGGTTTATCTCCAGGCCGACCCGTAAGCCGCATTCTGTTTTAGGGAATCATCTATCTGGGATGACCGTTACCGGCCACCTCATGCGGTCTACCCGGCGCTTTCTACGGGACGGGCCGCCCCACTGCGCCTGCTTGACCTTGCTCCCGATGGGGTTTGCCCAGCCATCGACATCACTGCCGACGCTGGTGCGCTCTTACCGCACCGTTTCACCCTCACGTCATGACGCCGCAGCACCATGCCGCAATCTGTTCTCTGTGGCACTCTGCCGTCGGGTTACCCCGCCTGGCCGTTAGCCAGCACCGTGCCCTGTGGAGTGCGGACTTTCCTCAGCGTGCGAGCACGCCGCGATTCCCCAGTCGGCCTGGATACTGCTATTATACGAGGCATGTATAAGAAACGGATAGATGAGGCAAGATGGGCCAGACTACAATGCCGCGGCAGCACTTACAATGGATGACGTTCATCCTACTGGCGATCTTCGCCAGTCGCGCACTGCTGCTCAACCAACTTGAGATGAACCACGACGAAGTCTGGAATGCCTGGCAGACCAGCGGCACCCTCGCAGAACTGCATCGCTGGCTACCGTACGACTGGCCGCCGCTTCACTTCGTCGGGCTATGGGGCTGGCAGAACGTCGTCGGGCCGCACCCTGTCGCCCTCCGTCTGTCGTCCGTGCTGCTGATGATGCTGGCCGCAGCGATCACCTACCGGCTGACCTTGCGCTTCACTGGTAGTTTTTCAGCAGCGCTGATGGTCATGGTGACCTACAGCGCACTGGGCTTTGTCATCTTCTTGAGTACCTATGTGCGCGCCTACATGCTCATGGCACTGCTACTGCCACTGACGCTGTGGCTCGCGCTGCGCTACTTCGACAGACCTGGTTTCTGGCGCGCCTTATGGCTGGCACTGGGTATGGCCGCGCTCTTCTACACCAGCCTGACGGCGGTCGCCGTTTTCGCCCTGCTGGGCATCATCACACTGGTGTTATACGGGGGATCGACCTGGCGTTGGTGGTTGCCAGGCCTGATGGCATTTGTGCTGGCCGTCCCGGAAATCCTCGCCAAGGCCGAACTTGCTGGCCGTCGTGTCGCTGGTGAGGCAGAGCTGTCTCCCCCACCATTGGAGGCCCTGCTGGCGCTTTATCAGGGCTACACCGGGCATGTCTGGTGGCTCTGGTTCATCTTGATTGGTATGGCTGTCGTTGCACTTATTATCAGGCGACGCTTGTTGAGCCGACGCGGCCTCGTGGTGCTGCTGTGGGCATTCGTGCTGCCAACGACAATGTACGTGCTCGATGGCGTGTTGGGCTTTTTCTCGCCGCAGTATGCCTGGTGGGGAACATTGGGTATAGCCCTACTGGTGGGATGGGGCCTGGCGTGGCCAAAACCATGGATGCGCACAGGCACGCTACTTATGCTGGTCGCCCTGATGTTCGTGCCCGCCGTGACCGGTTATCGACCTTTTGACAGCCTGGGGTACGGCATTCCTGAAACGCTGCCGTTTGAAGCGACATTCACCGAAATGGTGGGCAGCTTCCAGTCAGGAGATGTCATCCTGATCGACCCCGCCTGCACCTGTGGAGAAGCCTATGAGTGGGATTACTACCAGCGCGTCTACTTTGATTCACAACCCTTGCACATTACGTCTCCTGCTGATCACCGACGAATCTGGTATGTTCATCGCCCCAGAGCAGCGGATCCAGTAACACGCGCCGCTGTGGAGAATGGCCGTCTCGCCTATGCCTTCCATGGCCCTTGGGAGCTGTTTTTCAGACTATACATCGCTCCCCCTGATCCCACCGGCCAGCCTTTTGATAATGGAATGCGCTTCCATGGTGCAGAGGTCATCACTGAAGCAGGCAAGCACGAGGTTATGCCACTCACGCGCCGAGAGGGCGAAACGATCCGCCTCCGACTGTGGTGGTCCACCGATGTGCCAATTCATGTCGACTACAGCCTGAGCGTACAGATTATCGGAGAAAACGGACTCCTGGCACAGTCCGATGGGCCGCCTATGACCATCCAACTTGACCCAACCGTAGCGGATGCGCCACCTTCTGCGACAAGTCAGTGGCAAACAGGCCAGTTTTATGTTGAAGAACGCACGCTGACGCTTCCCTATCCGATGGATAGGGGCCGCTTCAATATCATGCTCGCGGTTGTCCAGTGGTGGGATGGCGAACGCGTCCCCGGCAGCTTAACTGATAGCAATGACATGCTGCCCCTGATGGAACTCGAAGTCATGGCCTGGTAATAAGGGCTGCCGCACAGGACACAGGTCATGTAATCAAAGGGCAAGCGACGGTTGTTGTTACCCAGGTGCGCCCCTACAATGGCGGCATCTTCTGTCAGTAGACGAGGCCCATGCTGCCTCGTCAACATGTGAGGCGCTATGACAGCCATCTTGCGCGATCCAACAGTGCTGTGGCGGCGTGCCCTGTATCGCTGGCGAACGACCTTCCAGCGAGGGGACATCTTCGTCCTGCTGCTAACGGTCGCCCTGCTCGTTACGCCCGCCCTGGCCCTGCATGCCACAGACTGGTCTGTTGACCTGCAGGTCATAATCCCTGTAGTGATCGTCAGTGTGTTTCTTGGCTTTTTGCTTGCGCGCAGTCACTACAACGAGCTATTCGCCCTGATCCTTAGCACACTCTATGGTGCGGGTGCAGTACTGCTGATTGCGGCCATTGTCGAACCAGGCGACCTGCTGCCGAATATCGCCGTCGTCGCCGGTCGTCTCTTTGACTGGCTGATGGATATTTTCAGCGATGAGATCAACCCGGATAACCTCGCCTTCACCGTCCTGGTGGCTGCCCTTTTCTGGTATCTGGGATACAACGCGGTGTGGCACATCTTCCGTATTGACCGCGTATGGCGGGTATTACTGCCCCCTGCAATGATTCTGGTCATGAATATGGTCATCTACACCGGCGAGGAAAACCTTGATCTCTACCTGATCCCCTTCCTGTTTGCCGCAATGCTGCTGCTTGTCCGGTCGAACCTGGATGCTCGTCAGTGGGAGTGGTATGTCAACGGAATTCAGGTGCCACGTCGGCTGCATTGGCAGTTCTTCCGCATCGGCACGCTGCTGACAGTGGCCGCACTGCTCATGGCTTGGTTGATTCCAAGCGGTGATATTCAGCAGCGTATGAATAGCTTCCGTGAGTTCATGCAGTCTGAATCAGCACGTCAGTTTGCGGAATTCTGGAATCGACTTATTGAACCGATTGAGGGTGAAGGCCCGGCTACAGCCGATTACTACGGCGGCGATTCGCTCAACCTGGGTGGTGCCATTCGGCTTGGTGACCAGGTCGTCTTTCTGGTCGATGCGCCAAACAACAATACACGTTACTACTGGCGTTCTCGTGTGTTCGAATCGTATGTGGATGGTGGCTGGCGTCCGGGCTGGCAGCAGGCAGGCGACGGCCTGCGCGTCAGCGACAGTGCGCCACCGCTGGAAATCAACCACGAACCGACAATGCTCGGCTCGGCGCGTACACCAGTCCAACAGACGTTCACCATCAGTAGCAGCCCTTCTCGGCTGATCCACGCGGCACCCCAACCTGTCTCCGTGAACGTGGCCGGTCAGGCTGATCTGCGCCGCCTTTATGAGCCGGATAACCCACAGGCTCCCGTCAATCTGAGTGTGATCCGTCCGCTGCGTGTGCTTGAACCGGGCAGCAGCTATACAGTCACCAGCATGATGAGTGAGGCGAGCGCATTTGATCTGCGAGCGGCTGGTACAGATTACCCGGCCTGGCTGCTGGACCCTGCCGATCCGAACATGAAGATTTTCGGTTCGATCAGCGCCAGAGTGATCGCCAAAGCCCGCGAGATCGTCGATGAGGCAGGTGCCAGCAACCCTTACGACCAGGCCAAAGCGATCGAAACCTGGCTACGTGCAAACATCACATACAACGAGGCAATACCACCGCCGCCACCCGACGTAGACCCGCTGGAGTGGTTTCTGTTTGATGTCCAGGAAGGCTACTGCACTTACTACGCGAGCACAATGATCGTTATGCTGCGCAGCCTGGGGATACCGGCGCGCATGGCTGCGGGCTTCGCGCAGGGCGAATGGGATGGTTCCTTACAGCGCTGGGTCGTGCGAGAACGCGACGCACATACCTGGGTAGAGGCCTTTTTCCCAGGATACGGCTGGATAGAATTTGAGCCAACTTCGGCCCAGGCACCTATCAATCGGGAAGGCGACGATCAACAGCAACTGCCGGAAGCGCCTGTCCTGCCAGCAGCGACCGCAATTCCGACGCTGACACCGACACCGCTGCCCAGTCCTACGCCAGCGGCGACCAGTACGCCTGCCAGTGGCGACACGCAGCCGCCCCAGGCACCGCCAACCGCCACACCAACACCCAGCCCCACACCGACGGTAACCCCGGTCATCGTTCCGACGGTGCCGCCACCTGTTCAACCGCCACCACAGAATGACAGCTTCTTGTCATTCCTCTTCCAGGCGATAGGCGCAGCGCTTCTTTTTGTGCTTTTGATCCTGGCAATCGTGCTGATTGGTCTTTTGATCTACTGGTGGTGGGAATGGCGCGGTATGGGAGGCTTAAGTCCAGTCGCACGCGCCTATGCACGCCTTGAACGGTATCTGCGACTGATCGGCTTACGCCTCGGCGCTGATCAGACACCAGAAGAGCGTCGCGTCAGCGTTATTGACAAGCTACCGCAAGCCAGTCGACCGGTGAGCGCCATCACCCACAGTTACACTGAAGAGCGTTACAGCCAGCGCAACAGCGCCCGCGATGCCCGCAACGCTGATCTCGCAGATCGCGCCTGGCCTCGTGTCCGAGAGAGCATTCTTGTGCGATGGCTGCGTCGATTCTGGCCGTTTGGCCGCAATACATAAGTCGATTAGGGGTGGCACAGCGGCTTACTCGCCACGTGTGCCGCCTCGAGTCAACTGATTTAGCAGGTTAAACCAGAAGGGCGCTCCCTGTGCGATGGCGATCCCGGTGGTCAGCAGACCTAGTAACTTGGCCAGAACTAAGGAAAGCCAGTACGGGCTGTTCCCTGGTATGTAGTTCCACAGATTGCCCGCATCTTGCAACAACGTAGTCTGAGCTGCCGTGTATTCACCTTCCACCGCTGGGCTATCAGGCTCGCCATCACCATCACTATCCAGAACCAGCGGCGCAGAGGTATCCACTGGATTCAAACGCCATCCCAGGGGCAGACGTAATCCAAACAGCGTGTTGATCGTATCCAGTGCGGCATTAGACGCTTCTACGATATCTGTGACAATGTCTTCAATCGTTTCTTCGTTTACATTTTCAGCGTCCATAGCGGCCTGCTGTGCCTGGCGGTTGAGGGCGACCAGATCGGTCTGGCTGGCGATCTGTTCAATCTGTGTGCGTAATGCCGGGTCCTCCCACAGCGTACGCGCAATATGCAACGTATCAACATTGAGCACAACGGCGATAAGCAACCCCACGAACAGCGACAGCATCCCCATCGACCGCTTGTAAGCGGAGCTCGTGCGGTCCATTTGCTCATTGAACCAGTCCATGATCTGCGTTTCGGCGTGCTCCAGCGTCTTGGATGTCGTCAGGATCGTCTCTAGGGCTGTTCGCAAAAACGGATCAGTCAGCTTTCTCAGGCCAGCCTTCAATGACACCGTATTTGAAGTATCGACGCCAAGTTGACCAATTTCATCGTCGATCGCATCCAGAGCTTGAGTGAGCGCCTCGCGATAAACAGCCTCGTGCATCCCAGCAATGACTTCTCGCAGTTCATCCAGACCTTCGCCAGTTTCCATCAACTGATTGATGAGCAGTCTGAGGCGGCGCCGTTCTGGCGTGTTAGGCATACCATCCACAATATCCAGCAGCGCACCAAACAACTCACGATCAGAATCTACCCGGAGCAAGTTCACCAGAACATTGGTGAACGTCTTCGGATTGATCCATGTGACCGCGTTAACAGTGCCTTTAATCATGCGTCGTGCTTCATCCTCCGACAGGCGCTGATTGGGCAGCGTCATCGCCGTATGCGGTGTGATATTGCTGTTCACGAGGCGTACAAGCGGATGTGTCAGCAGTTTTGCAGCCAATTCAGGGTCCTGGATGAGTTCCGTGATCCCATCTCGCAGATGACGGGCGCGCAGTTTGAACACCGTGGCGATAACGGTATTCACCTGGGTAACCAGGATGCTCAACAGGCTGTAGATAAAGATCATGCCGATAATGACTTCGAGAATGGGTATGTCCAACATAGACTGCCCTTCCAGAGTGAAGACAAGCGATATCGTCAAACAAGCACCGACAGTGCTGTCTGATTGCCAGCGCTTTTAGATTGTAAACCATGCCTTCAGAAGCGCAAAGCAGAAGTCTAGCCAGACACTAACCTAACCATCGATTGGCAGTGTCGCCGGCGGCACACGCGTTTCTGGCGCAGGTTGGGTCTCGCCCTGTACCGATTCCGAAGTCTCGGTTGGTTTCGGAGTAACGGTAGATGTCGCGGTTGACGTGGGCGTGATCGTAGCCAGAGGCTGTGGTGTCGGGCTGGGAGTTGGGGTCGGGTCGCGCGGACGAAGCAGATCCTGTCGCATATATGCCGGTTCGATACGCTGCGTCAGCGGATTACGATCTACCAGATACCACTCGGTACCCGGTTCCTGCTGGATAACACATACTTCCGTACCAACATCAAGGGATTCCAGAACTGAAGAGTTGGTAGTCGGCAGTTGGCGCACAATAGCGGTTGGGACATCGACAAGGTAATACTGACAGGCGGGAGGTGGCGTGCTGGTGGGCCTGCGGGTCGGCAAGGCGTTGACGGCAAGACGTCTTTCGATAGTGGCGGTCGCTTCCTGTGCAGCTTGTTGCTCCGCATCCAACCGACTCAGGCCACCGCTCGCGAAGAAATCACGCGCACCGATGAAAAGATAATATCCCCCAAGCACCAGCGCAATGCCGATCAGAAAGACAAACCATGCCGGCGGGCCACCACTATACCGCGAACTGTACCCCATCTCACCTGAATCACACGTTTGACGACATATTAAGAGTCTACGGAATCAAACACGGCAGAGCAACACTTTAATCGAGTGCGTGTAGCCATCGTCGTCTTTACGTGGGTTAAGCGCAGCTTGCCTTATTTTGTCCAGCGATGCACACGCTCAAGAAAATTATCCGCATTGAAAGGCCGTGCAATGTAATCCACAGCGCCAGCAGCCATGCCACGTTTGGCATCTTCGGGTTCGCTGTAGCCAGAGACAATGATTACCGGGATAGTGTAGCTACGGGTTATTGCCTCGCAGACCTGGTACCCGTCCATATCTGGCATACGCACATCCAGTATGACAAGATCTGGTGTGGTCTCTGTGAGAAGTTTTAGAGCCTGTTCACCGCTGTTCGCGAGGAGTACACAATAATCCTCAGCGGAAAGAAACGCTTCCATCACTTCACGATTCATAGCGTCATCATCGACGACCAGTATTACGCCACAAACTTTGTCAGTCAAATCGAGAAGACCCCTGGCAGAACATGTATCACGCGCTCAATAATACAGCATTTGACGGCCAAGCGTGAATCCATATTCGATTCTCGCAGAACTCACCGAATTCGCTAAAAATCCAGCGACGATGGGCAGACGTAGCCATCACGAACCGGGATCTGCCACTGAGCCGGTGCGCTGTCGACGAAGCCAAAGCTGTCCGTCGTCGTGATCGTGTAGTCGCAGGTAATAAAGCCAGGCGATGTATCCATACAACGGATGTTACTCAGACTCAGATTCGTGATGCCTTGAGATATCAACGTCTGCGAAAAGCCAGAGAATTCCATCGACATTGCGTTCTGGCTCTGTGGGCAGACGTACTGAAGCGCCTGCTGGATATTGCCGTAGACAAATGCACTCGTCAGAAAGGCCTCGCCCGCCGTCGCACCACTGACTGAATCTGGCTCAAGGACCGGCGTTGCGGGGAAGACGTTAGGATCGATCGTCTCCGCCAAAGCGTTAAGAATCACGCCAATGCCGGTCAACCCACCACAGACAATCAGAATACCGATGATGATGCCTACTGCCAGATTACGCCTGCCACCGCTCGCCGGCATGCGCGGCACCCGTTTGGATTTGTGCAATCCAAACATCGCCATCATATTGTTGAATGCGTCTTGAATGGGGTTACTGGTCTGCGTGTTACCCGTGGCCTGGGAGGCGGAAGGCAATTCAACCAGAGTTTTGTGAAGCTTTTCCCAGGCGGCGTTATCGTTCCTGCTGAGGTCGATATAATCAATGCGGATGAAGCGGTGCGGTATGTCTGCAGGCGCGAGCAAAGCCAGTTGCAGCTTCCCTTTATCGAGCGCCCACGCCCATTCGTTCTTCACGTTATCCGATTCAACGCTGGTAGGTGATACCAGCCCAAGCACGACGTCCGCTGCGCGCAGAGCTTTGTCAATTTCACTATCCCAGTGGGCCCCGCTGGGTATATCGTGAACGTCCATCCAGACGCCAAACCCGCTCTTTAACAACCACGAGCGAAGTCTTTCAGCGAACTGCTTGTCGTAATCTGTGCGACGCGTATAGCTGATAAATACCAATGTCATAAGAAGCCTGCCCATTCCTATGTGCGTCATTTTCAGTATATCACGAGGCATGGGCACAACTCGTAACGAAGCTGAAAAGATTACCCTAGCATCGACGCATATTCCTCGCACACGTTATCGCCATGAAGATACGTAAAAAACAAAAAGGGCACCTTCACAGGCGCCCCACAAATGGTCAATGTAATCAATTCCACATCAGACTTCGTTGACGATACTGAACACCATAGGACGGCGGCGTGTCTCGTTGTACAGCAACCGCCCGACACTCTCTTCAATGAGTTCGCGCCGGCGGCCGTTCATACTCTGATTGTGATTCAGTACGTCTTCGACAGTGTAGCGGACTGCACCCAGGAGTTCTTCCGCATCTCGCAAATAGATGAACCCACGCGATACGATTTCCGGTTCCCCCACCAGACGTCCGCTGCTGCGGTCGAGATTGACAGATACGATCAGGAAGCCATCACGGGCCAGTATTTCTCGATCACGGATGACAGCGCGGCCGATATCGCCCACCCCACTACCGTCAACAAAGACATAACCGCCAGGGATGCGCTCGCCCTTACGAACGTAGTGCTTGTCGACTTCAATGACGGTGCCGTTTTCAACGACGATCACGTTACTCTCAGGGACACCAGTCTCAATGGCGAGTTTCTTGTGCTCTACCAGGTGACGGATTTCACCGTGCACTGGCACCAGAAACTGTGGCTGTATCAGATTGATGAGCAGGCGCATTTCATCCTGACGTGCATGGCCGCTGACATGGACCCTTTCCAGTGGGTCATAGACAACATCCGCACCCCGCTGAATCAGCTTGTTTATTGTCCGGTAGACGAGTTCTTCATTCCCGGGGATGGGGTGCGACGACAGGATGACGGTATCGTTCTTACGAATTTCAAGGAACTTATGACGCCCATGTGCCAGCTTACTCAGCACAGCCGCCGGCTCGCCCTGTGATCCTGTCACAAGGATGACCAACTTTGTCGGGTCCATCGTGTTGATCTTCCCCGGATCAAGAATCAGATTATCCGGTATATCCAGATAGCCGATGTTGCGCGCAATCTTGATGTATTCGCGCATGGTATAGCCAGCAATGACAATCTTGCGTCCAGTTTTTCGTGCGACGTTCGCCGCCTGCTGCACGCGAGACATCAGCGATGCGAATGTCGCAATCAGGATGCGCCCTTTGGCGCGGGCGAATACGCGTTCAAATGCAGGCTCGATTGTCGCCTCGCTGGCCGTCCAGCCCGGCTTGTCGGCGTTGGTACTATCTGCCAGCAGTAATTTGACACCACGCTTACCAAGCTCAGCAAGCTTGGCATAATCCGGCTTCTTGCCGTCAACGGGGCTGTTGTCGAACTTATAGTCGCCAGTGTGTACAATCAGGCCGAAAGGCGTATTGATTGCCAAACCGACACAATCCGGAATGCTGTGCGTCATGCGGAATGGCTCGATCTTGAACGGCCCAACCGTGAAGTTAGTTCCAGCATGAATCACCTGAATGTTCGGTTCGCCCTGTATACGCGCCTCGTTGAATTTTCGCGCATTGCTCAGCTTGACTTCAATCAGGCTGGCAGTGAGGGGGGTAGCGTACAGGGTGAGGTCGGGGTACTTTTCGAGGACGTGCGCGACTGCGCCAATATGATCCTCATGCCCATGGGTAAAGATAACACCATGTATCTTCAGATCATCGCGGTCAACCAGATACTGAAAATCCGGGATGATGTAATCAACACCATGCATATCATTAGCCGGGAACATGATGCCGCTGTCGATGATAATCGCTTCATTTCCCAGCTCGATGACGGTCATGTTCTTCCCGATTTCACCACAACCGCCCAGTGGAATGACACGTAGTTTTGCTTTTGCCATATGTGATTTTGCTCCAAACACAAATCCCCGCCTGTTACGCCCGATGCGCGGCGGGTTACACGAAATTAGAATCTGCTACTCGATCTGCGATAACAGCCTGCAAATAAACGATAACGGTTATTGGTTCTGCTCAGGCGCGTTGGCGCCGGATCGTCAAATGTCCGATTGGCGCGCTCGACCCTGCGAATACTGTATCCGGGGAGCGCAACCTATTCATACAAGTGTAAATTATATCACACGTTTAATCCAACTTGAAGGTGCGCAGCGCCTTGATTACTTCGAGTTGTTCTTGAGGCTGCATGTCATTATACATTGGCAAACGGACGAGGCAGTCGCCCAGGCGCTCAGTAACTGGCAGCTGCCCCGCGTGGCCGCCGTATTTGCGCCCCATCTCCGATAAATGTAACGGCTGGTAATGAAACACCGCCGCGATACCATGCTGCTTAAGGTGCTCTATCAGACGTCCGCGTGCCTCCAGTGAGGGCATCATCAGATAATAGATGTGATACGTCTGCTCTACGTGATCTGGCACAAAGGGACGTTCGATACCGTTCTGCGCAGTCCATTCCGCCAGGCTTTTATCGTACACATTCCAGATCAGTCGGCGTCTGTTCTCAATAAGCAGATGCTGCTCCAGTTGGCCGAAAAGATACGCCGCCAACAGATCCGAGGGCAGATAGCTGCTGCCAACATCCACCCAGGTGTATTTGTCGACCTGGCCCCTGAAGAAGCGGCTGCGGTTAGTACCCTTCTCGCGCAGGATTTCAGCGCGTTCAATGAAGCTCTCATCTTTAATGAGCAGCGCTCCGCCCTCACCACACTGTATGTTCTTCGTCTCGTGGAAGCTCAGCGCGGACATCGCTCCAAAAGTGCCGAGCCAGGCACCACGATATTTGCCAAAGATGCCCTGTGCGTTGTCCTCGATAACGGCGATATTATGTTTATTCGCGATCGTCATGATCGCGTCCATCTCACAGCCAATGCCTGCATAATGGACTGGCACAATCGCACGGGTACGCTCTGTGATATGCGCTTCGAGAAGAGTCTCATCCAGGTTCTTGGTATCAGGCCGCACATCGACGAATACAGGTCGTGCACCTCTCAGCACAAACGCATTAATTGTGCTGACAAAGGTGAACCCGGGGATAATCACCTCGTCGCCCGGCTGAATATCCAGCAGCAGCGCTGCCATCTCCAGGGCATGCGTACAGGATGTCGTCAGCAACGCCCTGGCTACGCCAAACTGCGATTGCAGTAATTCGTGTGCCTGCTTAGTGAAGAGGCCGTCACCGCTGATGTGTCCATTAGCGATCGCCTGCTGCATGTATTCCAGTTCGTTGCCCATGATGGCTGGGCGATTGAAGGGAATGCGATATGCCATATACACCAACGCTGCAATAAGGGGATGTAGATCATTGCGTCAGAGTAACATAGACGGCTACTCGTCGTAAGCCGCCAACCAGTCCATTCAGCGGTCAAACCATTGATGCAGAGTGTAGTCGCTGTGCGCCAGCACACAGCCGAGACGCGCCCACACACGCTGAACCGCAACATTGGTAATCTGCGTAACAAAGCGTACCTGACGCACTCCCTGCTGTGATCCCCAGTGGATACCTAGCTTCAGAAACTCACGGTATATCCCAAGACGCTGCGCCTCCGGGACGACGCCACCGAGCACAATCTGACTTTCTTCCGGACTGTTCAACCGAAATGTGATATATCCCACAATCCTATCATCCTGCTCAGCCACAAAGACCGTGCTGTTTTCCGTCTCCCGCCGCGCCCAATCGATATAGATAGCATCCGCTGTTGCAGGATCGATTTTAGGATCAATGTGATAGTGCCCCAGATAACCGTGGAACGCCGTGCTGGTAATGTCGAGCACCGCAGCGTAATCCTCGGGGCGATATGGGCGAAACAACACCGGTGGTTGAAGGTCTGGCAAACCGCTGCGATCAATATGATAAAGATGCGAAACAACCGTATCCATGAGCCGGAAGCCAGCATCTTCAAGCAACTGTACCGCCGTCAGTTCTGCAGTCGAGCAGCGTACAATTGCGAACGTAATGTTGTTCGCTTCACAGACTTCGAGTAGTTGGGGTACGTCTTCACGCGTGACATCATCTGCCCGTAAGCTCGGCACACCAAAGCGTGCCGTGTCCAGCTCAGACATGCGCCACTTCATCTTGTTTCCTCTTCCGCGACCAGACCACGGCCCTGGGCCTCTGAGCGTACCCCTTCAGCCTCGCTTACGGTCCGATGGCGGACGATGTAGGCAGGCTTATCCATAAGGCGGAAGTGCATACGTGCCAGATACTCACCGATAATGCCCAGGCTGAACAACTGCGCGCCACTGAAAATGGCAATCATCGAGGCAAGAAACGTGAAACCGGGGGCTTCACCTTCCCAGCCAAAGATGAAAAGTCGCACGACGATCACATAAAACAGCAGAACCAGGCCAAACAGCGTCATCGCTAATCCGAGGAGACTGGCCAGGCGCAGCGGTACACTGCTAAAGCCTGTCATCAGGTTGAACGCGTGATTGATGAGTTTCATCACAGTGTAATTGGACCGACCATAAGGCCGGGGCCGATGCTGCACAGCCACTGAACCAAAGCGCGTCGTAGCCCAGGTCAGCAGCACATCGATGATGACAGTCGGCTCATCATACTCAGCGAAAGCATCGCGCAGGTCTGTACGAAATGCCCGGAACGCGCTCGCGCTGCGCGCTGCCTGCGCCCCCATCGCCTGTTGTAGAAAATACTTTGTGATACGACTCGCAAGCCCACGCAGAATACCATGCGGCTGCTGTGGCGTACTGCCGTAAACTACGTCGTAGCCATCTTCGAGCCGGGAAAGGAGTTTTCCGATTTCTTCCGGGGGGTGTTGGAGATCATCATCCATCGTGATGATTACATCGTAGCGTGCCTGTCGGACACCACACAGAATCGCGTTATGCTGGCCGTAGTTCCGCATCAGTTTTACGCCAATGACCCAGGGATAACGCGCTGCTGCGTCTTGAATGGCTTGCCAGCTGGCATCACGGCTGTCATCTTCAACAAGGATGAGTTCGTAGGCAGTTGCTACCTGAGGCAGCACTTTCGCCAGCCCCTCAACAACGTGGGGTATGCTCTCCTCGCTGTTATATACCGGAATGACAACGGAAACGGAAACCATCTATACCTCACTGGCGGATGATGGCTTCATTATGGGAGGATGCAGCGTTTAGGCAAGGGTGGTATACAGGCGACCTAACCGCTGTATCGCTTGACAAGCGACGCATGAACGCGATTAACGACACGGAGTACCGCATCAGGACTATGCGTTCCGGGCGTGCCCCCCTCTTCGATAAAAGCATTGCGCAGAATTTTCCCCCAGTTGCCGGTACTGCGCGTAGTCGGGTCTTCGACGTATTGTTCCACAGTCTGCGCAACACGACCACTTGGCGGGTTCAGCATGCGCTGCAGGCTCATATAAACATCATCGATGTCTCGCGGCGTTACCATCGATACGTCAATAAGATGCCGGTGCATATACAGCCGCTTCATCTCATAAAACTCATCTAATGACATGCGCGTGCCAGCGGCTGTTTCCAGAACCAAATCAGTTCCTTCACGGTCAGATTCATCCTGCAGCGCACGATAGCGGCTGGTCGTCAACGGCCCGATCAGCGCCCATAGAGTCTGATCTTCCATCATCGGCGAGAGATCACTGCCATACTTGCGATAGTAGTTCTCAACCAGTGCATGTGTGAACTCAAAATCAGCCAGAGCCGCCGCCTGCCGTGATGCGCTGATGTTCACTGGCATCCCTGTACTCTCAATGGTACAGATACGCTTACTCATTCCCAGATCAGCGCGCAGACGCCCTATGGGATTGTGCATCACGCTGATGTCCGTGCCCAACCCATCTTCACACAGCAGACCGCGCACCACGCTGTTTGCACGTTCTGAATGGATCAGATTCGCATAACGATCAAGTCCATTCTCCTGTAGGTGCGGGCTGAGCGGCATCTCAATGTAGCGACCAGTGACCGTCGTACTGCGCAGGAACTCTCGCGTGCAAACATACTCTGGATCACACATACCATTGACGAAAGGCCCACCCTTCAGCAGCGCAGCATTGGCGATTGCCGTAGCGCTCCGCAGCATGGTGAAAAACGTGAACAGGCCAAGCGACTCCGACCGTCCTGCAAGGTCGAGATGAATATGGCATCCCTGCAAACGGAACGCCTCAACAAAGTTCGCGTCAGACTTCATGTTGTAGCGCTGCCGAATCGCTGACAGTCGCTCCAGATACTCAGGGAACTGGCTGTTGATGGACTGCATCACATCAGTGGCAGTATGCACTTTTGGATCGTTGGAGAGCTTGAAATCGCTCTCGACAGGATAGGCAGAAAAAATCGCAGTGTGCAATCCGGTCGCAATGCTGGCCGCCACCAATGCCTGCAGAATTCCATCCAGTGACTGCCGCACACGGTGATACCCAATCCCCGGCGCGACGTGAACCTCAACCTGATACTGGCACGCTTCACGATCGACCTGAGGCGTAACCCCCTGTTTGTGCGCATTGGCCCTGTAGATGTCAGCGAACTGCTGCATCTCGGCCTCGTCCGGGCCGCTGCCGTCGGGACGCAGCAAACCAAGTTCCAGCTCAGCACCGAGTGCCCGCATCTTGGTGATCGGGTTTTCGGTCTCGTGCAGATTCGTGTGGTTGACTGCTGGATTCATGTTGTAGGGAACAACACTGTTGAGCAGCGTCTTGCCAAACCGGAATCGCTCGCTGACGAAACTGCCCAACACAAATGCGTCACCATCGAGCTCGCCGAGGATCACATTGCCTCGCTCAGAGGTTTCGTAAACTGTACGCAGCGGCAGACCTACAACCGCCGAAATCTCAGCCAGCGGGAGTTCATTACCATCCACCTGGGTAGCAAGCTGCTTTACCGCGTGATTAAAACTTCGCTTGGCATCTTCGATAGTCCGCCAGGAAACGCGCTGGCTGTAGGCTGTCGCGACTTCATTCGTAGGCAGCGGTACTTCAGCGACATCCTCTGAGGGGTTCGAGGAACTCATGCGTTATCCCCTGTTCGTGATGCAATATGGGTGTAATTGTGTGCTATCTGAACAAAGCTCGCAAGTGGTAATCTGCACAGCTTAAATAGGCCCTGCCGTCTGTGGGTTTGCACGAGACAACCAGGACAATGGGCATTGGTCTGCGTGTCTTCAGCATGACGACGGTATAATCCCGCTTCATTCAGAAAATGGCTGGCCAGAAAAGTCAGTGACGATTGAGAGGACGAACACGATGGGCGCAAGATTTGACCAACTAAACCAGCACCTCAGCGATATCCATAATCTAAACATGGCCTACTGGATGTTGCAACACGATCAGAATACACAGATGCCCCCCGCCGGTGCGAATGCCCGCGCTGCTCAAATGGCTACACTCCAGAAGCTGCGCCACGAGCTGCTAACCAGTGACGAGACCGCCCGCCTGATCGAAGATGCCGCTGCTGAAATCGAAGGGGCTGAATACGGTAGCTACGAAGCCAGCCTGATTCGCGTCGCCCGTGAAGATTACACGTATGCATCCGCACTCCCCACAGATTTCGTCGCAGAGTATACCCAGGCTACCGCTACGGCATTTGCCGTCTGGCGCGAAGCAAAAGCTCGCAGCGATTACGCGCACTTCTTACCCGCACTGCGAAAGGTATTCGAGCTGAAGCTGCGCGAGGCCGCATTGCGCGGTTATGGGGATGGCCACCCCTACGACGTGCTGTTGGGCTACTGGGAGCGTGGCATGACCACCGCTCAGGTACGCCAGATTTTTGATGCACACAAGCAAGCTCTGGTTGATCTCGTCGAGGCCGTAAACACTGTACAGGATCGCGTCGATGATAGTCTGCTGCATCAACCACTGGCAATAGAAAAACAGCAGCAGGTTGCGCAGGTTGCGAGTACAGCGCTCGGCTTCGACTATGACCGGTGGGCGCAATTCGGTGTCGCACCCCATCCTTACTGCCTTCAGCTTTCACGTGATGATATTCGTCTGACCACACGCTTTGCCCCGAATTTCTTCAACCCGGCATTCTACGGCACGCTTCATGAGACCGGACATGGCCTGCACGCACGCGGCTTCGCCCCGGAAATCGACGGGACGTTTCTATCTGATATGGAGAGTTACTCGCATGCGGTTTGTGAATCGCAATCACGGACCTGGGAAAATCTCGTCGGTCGCAGCCGAGAGTACTGGCAGTGGTTCCTGCCCTATCTTCAGCAGCATTTCCCGACGCAGTTCGACGGCGCTACCGCCGAAGACCTGTATCGGGCGGTCAATAAAGTGCGCCAGCAGTACCTGCGCGTCGAAGCTGACGAATTAACCTACAATCTGCACATCATGCTGCGTTTTGAACTGGAAGTCGCGCTGGTCGAGGGCAAGCTCAGTCTGGAAGACGCTTCTGATGCCTGGAATGACACATTTCAGGCGTACTTCGGCCTGACACCACCGGACGACGCCCGCGGCATATTGCAGGATGTACACTGGAGCATGGGCGGCATGGGCGCTTTCGTTGGCTATGCGCTCGGCAATATTCTTGCCGTCCAGTATTATGCCCGCGCCCTCACCGACCATCCGGATATTCCGGAAAAGATCAGCCAGGGCGACTTCACCACATTACGTGAATGGCTCACAGAACACATTTACATACATGGTCGCAAATACTCAGCAGACGAGCTTACTCTGCGTGTAACCGGCACACATATCGATCCCGCACCCTATGTGGATTATCTGCAACGTAAGATGCAAGATGTCTACCGGCTGTAACAGCGACATGATGAGGGCGTTGTTTTCGCACTGCGATCGCGCGCCTTCCCTCTGTTATAATTCGGGCTGCGACGTGACTCAATTATGCTGCAGGGAGACCCTATATTATGGCTTATGAAAATATCCAGGTGCCCTCAGAAGGGCAGAAGATTCGCTTCGAAAACGGTCGCATGATCATCTCCAATAATCCCATCCTGTGCTTCATTGAAGGTGATGGTATCGGCTACGACATCATGACCGCCAGCAAACGCATCTGGGACGCCGCAGTCGAGAAAGCTTACAGTAATTCACGCAAGATCAGCTGGATGGAGATATACGCCGGCGAGAAGGCTGCCAGCGTCTATGATGGCAACTATATGCCGGAAGAGACCTTTGATGCACTGCGTGAGTTCAAGGTCGGCATTAAAGGCCCACTAACAACGCCCGTCGGTGGTGGCTTCCGCAGCCTGAACGTGACCCTGCGCCAGGTGCTCGATCTGTACAGCTGCGTACGACCTGTACGCTGGTATCAAGGTGTCCCCAGCCCGCTCAAACATCCGGAAGAAGTTGATGTTGTCATCTTCCGCGAAAACACTGAAGATATTTATGCGGGTATCGAATTTGAGGCAGGCAGCGCGGAAAACGAAAAGCTTGCGACATTCTTGCGCGAGGAAATGGGTGCCACGGGCTTCTTTGAAGGCTCAGGCCTGGGCATCAAACCCGTGAGTGCCTTTGGTAGTAAGCGGCTGATCCGTGCCGCGATTCAGTACGCCATTGATCGCCAGCGCAAAAGTGTGACCCTTGTCCATAAGGGCAATATTCAGAAGTTCACCGAAGGCGCGTTCCGTAACTGGGGCTACGAACTGGCACGCGAAGAATTCGGGAATCAGGTTATCAGCTGGGACGATGTCGCCCGTGACCATGGCGGTCGGGTGCCCGAAGGCATGATCCTCATACAGGATGTGATCGCAGATATCATGTTCCAGAAGATGCTGCTGCGCCCCAGTGAACATGACGTCATCGCCACGACCAACCTCAACGGCGACTACCTCAGTGATGCCCTCGCCGCCGAAGTCGGTGGTGTCGGTATTGCGCCAGGTGCCAATATCGGCGACGAAGTCGCCCTTTTCGAAGCGACACATGGCACAGCACCCAAATACACCAACCTCGACAGAGTGAACCCCGGCTCACTGATGTTCAGCGGTGTGATGATGCTGGAGCATATAGGCTGGTTTGAGGCTGCTAACATGATCACTCACGCGTACGAGAGGACCATCGCCGACAAAATCGTCACCTACGATTTCGCTCGTCAGATGCAGGACGCCCGCGAAGTGCCGACCAGTGAGTTCGCGACAGCGCTCATCGAGCGCATGGACTAAGACAGATTTTGCACAACGAACAGGGGGCCCGCAAGCCCCCTGTTTTGTTTACACAGGAGCCACCGCACACTGGACGCAGGGGCAGCAGCAACAAATCGTATGATATACAGAACACAAAACATGCTAAACTGTCGATAGCTCTTAACCAATAATCAACGTGCTGCCAACCTATGCTGCGTATACTTACGATCCACGACATCCACAATCTGATCGGGATAGCGCGCGAGTCGCCCCGCAAGCGCAAGATATTTCGCCTGCACGAACATTATGAACCTGTTCAGCGTATGATCAACGCGCTGGTTCCGGGCACGTACATCATGCCCCACAAACACGAAACCCCCGACAAGGTAGAGCTTTTCAGCATACTCGTTGGACGTTGTGCAGTACTGCGTTTTGCCGACAACGGCAGCATCAAGGAAGTCGTCGTCCTGGATGAAAAAGGCACGAATCGCATTGTCGACATCGCGCCGCGCACTTATCACTCCTTGATTCCGCTGGAACCTTGTGCAGTGCTGGAAATTATCCAGGGCCCTTATGATGTATTGACCCACAAGCAAATGGCTCCCTGGGCACCCGCTGAAGACTCCCCGCACGCCGACGACTATCGGATGTACTTGGAATCGCTCGTGCAGAAATGGCGCTAGGCTCCATGCGAGCGCTCGTAACCAGATTTTGAACTTGACCAGAAACGCAAAAGCCCCGGCATAAGCCGGGGCAGCGAGTTTTCACTCTTCTTGACCGTTAACCGTTGTTGATGCGGACGGTACGGCGTGCGCGGCGCACAAACTGCGCTTTGAGAGTGGCCAGGCGATGTTCATTCGCCTTATTGATCAGTTCCCGCTCGCGTAGCTTATGCAGTGTCAGCGTCGTGTACTCATTGAAGTTATGCACCGTTTATACTCCTACCAAAAGGGTTTCAAGCCAACTCAACTGACACTGACATTATATGCATCTTATGCAGCTTGTACAATAAAGGTTTGGTTAAGCATGGGCAGTTTATACATATTTTTAACGTGCGATTGGCCACCGCTCTGCCCATGCTTCACAGACTTATACACGCATCTCTGATTGTACCCCGGTTAACGCCTCGCTGATCTCCCACAGTCGCCGCCACTCACCCTCAATATACGACGCTGCACTGCTGCGCGCTGGCCGGGATTTCGAGAAGTATTTGCCACTGACACCCTGCACCTCCGGTGAGGATGCAAGATAGATGGACGTTTCAGCACCCCGCTCCGGTGAGAGTGCGAAAAACTGCATGAATCCGAAAATCAGATCCATGATGGAGTTGTTGTCCTTGCCAAATCCCGTCCGCACAAAGCCAGGATGCACTGCGTTGACGGTGACACCTGTATCCTTCAGACGCCGTGCCAGCTCATACGTGAACATGACGTTCATAAGCTTGCTCTCAGCATAAACTCCAAAGGCCGAATACTTCTTCTCCCGTTGCAAATCATCAAGGTTCAGCGGGGAGAAGCGATGCGCATCCGACGAGACGTTAATGATGCGTGCCTCACCTGCATCTTGAGCAGTCGCCTGAAGACGATCAAGCAGTATATGCGTCAGCAGAAAGTAACTCAGGTGATTGAGTGCAAGCGTCTTCTCGTTAGCTTCTGAGGTAACACGCCGCTCGTTGAAATAAGCACCAGCATTATTGACCAGCACATCCAGGCGATCATATTTCGCCAGGAAAGCTTCAGCAACAGCGCGCACCTCCGCCATCAGCGAAAGGTCAGCGACGAGGTAATCGACCTGATGATTATCCGTTTCGCGCCGAATACGCTCAACTGTTCGGCGGCATTTTTCTTCACTACGGCTAATAATGACAACCTGTGCGCCTTTACGCGCCAGCTCAAGCGCCGTTATCTCACCGATTCCGTTGGTGGCTCCCGTTACGACAACCGTCTTTCCCTTCATACCAGCAGCCCCTCTGTTCCTGTGAAAACAACAAATCAGGCCAAGGATAGCATCATCGTCTGAGCCAGACCTGAGTAAGAGATGGGCTACGCTTAGGTTCAGTTAGCTGGTTGATTTCATCAGCCGCTGACGCCAGCCCGGCTCCAGGGCCTCAACCTCAGCGAGCGCCAACGCTGTTGCTGGATCAGTTCTTCGATGATCGTAAGCCTGATGCACTCGCATAATGGGCCACTCTGGGTGTGGGCGATCCACCAGCGTTACTGTCATCCCTGCGACGACCTCACCCGTCTGCAACACGCGCATATACCATCCTGTTCGCAAAGTCTCGTCTACGCGCTGTTGGATGCCTTCAATCTGCAAATGCAGATAAATCTGGTTACAGGGTTTGCGCGGTTGCGACACCTGAACGCGAACCGTATCGCCAACCGCATATATGTCGCCCAAACATACACTGTCTTCATCGAGGCCACTGATCGTGAAATTCTCACCGAAGGAACCATACGGCAGCGCAACGGCGAGTTCCTGCTGCCATCTTTCATAATGCTCGGCACTGTATGCGAGTATGGCACGATGCGCACCACCATGGACTTTTTTGTTGTGCTGCGCGTCGCCTGAGATGCTGGTCGATCCAACGGCAACTGGCCCCAGGACCGGTGATTTAACGTAACCTGATGTCCAGGTTTCGCCACTTGGCAATATATGCGTCCGTACTTCACCAACCTGTATCGAAACCAATCGCATGATGAACTCCCCTGGTGGTCACCAATAACAGCGTTATAATGCACGCCGTTTGATTTCGCTGCAAGGAGCCACCATGCCACGTGTACATATCAGCACCGGCGCTGAACTCGAATACGAAGATGTCAACCCACAGGCGACAGGCGCTCCGGTTATTGCGCTGCACGGGATGCTTGGAACGGGAAGGTTACACCTCGGCCACGTAATCGACTGGCTTGCTGAGAAGGGTTATCGGGTCCTTGCGCCGACTCTTCGCGGTTATGGCAAAAGCTCGCCCAAACCTCGTGACTTTCCACTCCGATTCTACGAGCGTGACACCGCCGATGTACTGGCTTTCATGGATGCACTTGACTTACAGCGCGCCCACGTTATTGGCTACAGTGATGGCGGCGAAATCGCGCTCATCTGCGCCGGGTTGCAGCCCGATCGGTTCATTTCAGCAGCGAGTTGGGGCGCGGTCGGCTATTTTGGACCAGAAATGCGGCCAATCGTACAGCGAATGATCCCCGGCAGCGCATGGATCACCGATGAGGAAGTAGATCTTCATCAGATTGCTGATAAAGACGATTTTGCCCGTCAGTGGGTACGGGCAACGATCCACATGATTGATAGCGGCGGCGATGTGAGTGTCAGCCTTGCCCCAAGCATCACCTGCCCGGTACTCATCATGCTCGGCAAGACTGACAGACTCAATCCACCAGAATATGCGCAGCGGTTTCTAAACAACGTCAGGAACGGAAAGATGCTCCTGTTTGAATGCGGACACCCGGTTCACGATGAGCAGACTACGGCCTTTCGGGCAGCACTTAGCGCCCATCTGGAGGCAGCAGATCAGACGTAGCCGAAGGTCACCAACAGGGTGCCGATACCCAGAATCACCAGTGCTATCTGAACCAGATTAATGCCGCGCGCTTTGAGTGGATACCCTTGCAAGCGATAATCCATCGCAAACAACGCCAGCGCGACCAGAAATGCCACTAATGGCCAGAGGAATGTATATACGACACCGGCGACTGTGCCCGTTATTATGCTGACCGCATCGATACGGAGAGCAGCAGCCATTGTAAAGGCCAGGGCCAGGGTCAGCAGTGCCAGCCCAAATCTCACCCATGAACGCCCCTGGTAAATGCGGGGCAACTTGCGCTTTCGTTCCGTTTCAGCAGCAACAAGATAGTTTGTCACGGCAAATCACTCCAGACTAACATCAGTTCACCGTCGATCATGACGCCTGAGTCTCCCAATTCGATAGGAGCCTGTGCACCCATACAGACAGGGCTGTAAGTCCAGGCTTCCACGGCCTCACAAACCAGCCCAATGGTGTCGCATCGCACCAGGACATGATCACAGCTTACTTCCAACATACCATAATTCTGATAGAAAAGGCGCACCATCTGATCATCATTTAATCGACTCTGAATATGTATCGCACTGCTGTCGAGCTGACGCAGTGGCGCGATCAGGCTGAAGCCACAGCATGACAATGTCAGCAACAGAGCACCGACCAGATTCAGCGCACGCAACAACCTGAAGACTGGCCGCAGGAATCCCCACAGTGCTAAGATCACCAGCAGGGCCAAGGCCAGCGGTGGCCGCCAGTGTTGATTCACATAGGCCCAATAAATAAAAGGGTCGCCTGCTGCTACCTGAGCTGGGGTAGCGTAACTAACGAAGTCAACCACAGCGAGGCCAGCTAATCCCAGCACAATGCCCCACACCAGTAATCGCTGCCAGCGTGCCGCATCCACGTTTTCGTCGCCATCACCTGATGATGTGAAGTCAGTTCTTATATCTCGCATATGTCCTGGTGCGATAATTATGAAAACAACCTCATATCAGGTAGGTTACCATGTTTATCGACCGGCAGGATGCTGGCGAAAGACTTGCTGCTTTGATCAGCGCTGATCCTATGGTGGCGGATACACCACCAGCACAGCGCCTTGTCCTTTCAATTCCCCGCGGGGGCGTCGTCGTTGGGCATATCCTTGCAACCGTTCTGCAGTGCCCGCATGAGGTAATCGTCGTCAAAAAAGTAGGATACCCTGGTCATGAAGAATATGCCGTCGGTGCAATTGCAGAAGATGGTATGCTGTTTCTGAATGAAACCAGGCTCAACGTGCACAACCTGCACGCCGACGCACTCAAACCCACCATCCAGGAGACACAAGCCACTGTAGAGCGCTATATCCGCTTGTTGCGGCATGGGCGCACGTTGGATGTCAGTGGTAGGATGGTCATCGTCACAGATGATGGCATAGCCACAGGCGAGACCATGCAGGCAGCACTGCGCTGGTTATGCACACTTCGCACACCTGATAGTCCACATAGCATTGTCGTCGCGGTGCCGGTCGGGTCGAATCAGGCTGTGCGTGAACTGACACCTTTTGCGGACCGCGTTTTCTGTCTCTCGACACCGAGTAATTTTGGGGCCGTCGGCCTGTATTACGATAACTTCTCCTCCGTCACGGATAAGGAAGTTGTGCGGCTTTTGTCCTTAGATGCCAGCAGAGATCGCCCATGACTACAGGAAAAGCATGACCGTCCCGGCGAACGCAATCAATGTGCCGAGTATAGCGCGTCGGGTGATGCGTTCTCCAAAAAAAATATAGCTGATCGGTATGAGAAAGATCGGCGTAAGATTGGCCAGCGTCGATGCAATACCCACTGGAGCGTTCTGCAAAGCCACTAGCACGAGCGACACGCCAATGGTCGGCCCTACGACCGATGCGACCAGCATCACACGTAAACCCTGCATAGAGGCTGCATACGCCTTAAGTGTACGCGTGATATCCCGGCGGAATGCCGCAATCGCCCAGAGAGTAAGCGTGCCCGCCAGCAAGCGGATCAGGGAGCCGGTAAATGGCTCAAAATCGCCGACAACCCCCTGTCGATTGACGATAAAGATCACACCCTGAACGACTGCCGCTCCAAAAGCCATCAACAGGCCCAGGCGATAATCCCTGACCGCTACCGGATTATCCTGTGCTTTGCGTTTTTCGCTGACAACGAACAAAATACCGCCAATTGTCGTCACGATACCCACGAGCGTCAGCGTACTCAGGGTTTCTCCCAGAAAGAGCCATGCCAGAGTTGTGCTGAAGACCGGCCCCAGAGCTGTCACCAGCGCGCTGAGCCGAGGGCCGATGCGCAGAAATGCACCGGTCACGAGCACGCCGCCGAATGCGAATCCCAGTATCCCCGACAGACTCAGATAAAAGATACGATAGAATTCAACTTCACCTAATTTAGGCCAGCCAAGCGTGATGGTATGTAACAGCGCCACCCAGATCAGAGCCAATGGCAGCATACCTCGCATGGTCATCACCGGACCGAACTGCTTGCCAGTCTGGGTCAGCATTGTCGAATTAATGGCAAAACACATTGCAGCCCCGACAGCAGCAATTTGTCCAGTTAGCACATCCATACGGCCTCTGCTCTCTTATTCCATTAGAGGAACTACAAAAGTCGCTACAGGAACAGCATTACCGTTCCAACAAACGCTACCAACGTCCCAAGCACAGCCTGCCGCGAGACGCGCTCCTGAAAAACAAAACGCCCTACCGGCAGCAAGAAGATCGGCGTGAGGGCCATCAATGTAGAGGCAATACCCACCGGCGCACGCTGCACCGCCACCAGCGATAACCAGACGCCCAGTACCGGCCCAAACACCGAAGCAATACTCATCAGGCCAACGGCTTTAGGGTCCGATCTCAGCCTGTTCAGACTACTCATGAGCCGCCCCTGAAGTGCCGTAAACAGCCACACGACAATCAGCGCAGCCGAAAGTCGAATGAGATTGCCGGAGAGTGGATCAAGACCGTCGTCCAACCCAATCTTCGACAGCACCAGCCCACCAGCTTGCCCGAGGGCACCGCCCAGGCCAAACAACAGGCCGATGACGTACGCCCGTGGCGTATCCGCCAGCATGGCAGAGCCGTTCTTCGCTTTGCTTTGCCGCTCAGTAACGACCCACGCAATGCCGCCAACGGTCAGACCAATGCCGATCAGATGCACCAAACTCAGCGTCTCGCCCAGGAAGACCCACGCCAGCACCACACTCAAGACCGGTGCCAACGCCATCATGAGCATGGAGAGCCGCGGACCAATCATGACGAACGCCTGAAACAATGATGCATCACCTAGTGCCAGGCCCACGATGCCAGATAGCCCCAGCCAGAACCACTCATGGCCACTTGCATCAGGGAGCACCTGACCAAACGTCAGCGTATGCAGGATCATCACCAGCACCGAGGCGATCAACAGGCGTGTGCGGTTCACCAGCGGCGATCCAACGCGCCGCCCAGCTAGCGTGAACAGGGTCGAACCACCCGCGAATGCCATCGCCGTTCCCAGCGCGGCCAGTTCTCCAGTGAAATCGGTCATATCCGTATGGCTCCAATAGAACAAGCGCAGCCTGCGATCACGCAGGCTGCACCAGCTCAGATCAGTCTACAGCAGCTAGGCTGCCATTTTCAGCAGACCATTGCAGTCCGTTTCTTGCGGAAAGTAGCTTCTTAAAACAGTCCTAACACGAGAGAGTTAGCGCGGGCCGGCTTCAATCAGCCGGTTGAGGGTTGCCGCCAAGAGTTCAACACGGCCAAAGGTCATGGGAAGATGGATGCGCTCACGGTCGCTATGGAGCCCTTCACACGGTGCGCCCATCCCACAGATCGATGGGGTACCGCTGGCGCTGATGTAGTTGGCATCACTGCCGCCGCCACGTGCAATCGGGACAACATTGTGACCAAGACGCTGCGATTCTTCGAGCACGACGTCAACAAGATACTGATTGCGCTCGTTGCGCTCCATGGGGGGAGTGAAAATCTTGACGGAGAATTCCCCCTGATCATACAGATTGAGATCAGGATTATAGGCATGCGGCTTGCAGATGATTTCCTCAAGTCTGGCTTTTATCGCTTCGCCGTCAGCCTGCGTATTGTACCGGAAGCTGACGAGACCATGTGCCTCGCCCGCCAGCGTATTACCGGCAGTCCCACCGTTTACCATACCCACGTTGACGCTCACTGCACGACTGGGATCATTCATGGCATGCATCACAATGACACGCTGTGCCAGACCCTCAATCGCACTCAGGCCCTCATGTGGCACACCGGAATGCGCCTCTTTCCCGATCACAGTGAAATCAAGCGCGCCATATCCCCGCCGTTGATAAACTACGCCAAGCGGCGCGTCTGCAGCCAGTGGTGCCTGTGGAAAGCCCGGTTCGAGGCCAATAGCGAAGTCAGCGCCGACATGCCCACCCATGTACCATTCGCGGATCGTCGGTGAACCAATCTCCTCGTCTGCACTGACGACCATTTGAACGTCACAATCCGGCTGCATCATGCTGACAGCCTTCATCGCGAACAGACCAATTAACAAACCACCCTTTATATCGCCCACACCCGGGCCATGCGCAAACTCGCCTTCGCGACGATAGGTCTGGAAATCATCCTCAGGTGGAAAGACTGTATCCATATGACTAATGAGCAGAATACGCGGCTTGCGCTGCCCATTCCCCGCCTTGACCAACCGATGACGCGCACGGATCGTCTGCGTCTGCAGGCCGAGTTCCTCAGCCATCAGCGCCATACGATCCATGCCCTCATCAACACCATCGGTGTTGGCGGTATACGTATTCAGGTTAACCAGAGTTTTCAGCCAGTCTTCAATACGCGCTTCCTGAGATTGAACCCAGGCGCCTAATTCCTGCAACTGCATTATCGATCCTATCTGTTGTCAAATCACTGAGCACAGCCACTGCCACGCATGGCCGGTGCTTTACATGCGCTTAACACTATAGCCTGCGCGCTATGCTCTGACGACCTTGAATCTCGGACGATGTCTAGATTCGTTTAAAGTGCGACATTGAGGCTGTATGAACTGAATGAATCATGGTGGCCATTAACGCAAGAAATCCGCTCTTTAGCGGATTTCTTGTTTTTGTCGGGGCGGCGGGATTCGAACCCACGACCTCACCGACCCGAACGGTGCGCGCTAGCCGGACTGCGCCACGCCCCGACGTAGTGATCAAAGTGTAGGTCATGAGCAGGTGTTTTTCAAGTCCAGCTTTTACCAGACTGGGCAATCTCGCTCGTGCGCGCCCCTTTTAACAATCCTTGCTTTGCGCTATCCTCTTGACCGTTAGCGAGGCGATCATGAGCGAGCGCAAACCTCTTACACTCACCCAACGCATACGACGACTTGTGCGCGATCCACTGGACGCGGTTGGGCGTTGGCTATACGGTCTTGGCATCCATCCGGATACCGTTACGATTGCCGGTTTGCTTGTCGTCGCAATCGCCAGCGTCGTTATTGCGCAGGGAGAGTACCAGATCGGCGCTTTGATTCTGCTCGCTGGCCTACCCCTGGATGCGGTCGATGGTGCCGTCGCTCGTGCGATGCAGCGAACAGGACGATTCGGCGCTGTGCTTGATTCCACGCTGGACCGCTACGCTGACGGTTTCATTTTCATCGCATTAAGTTATCATCTGGCGGTACAGGATCGCTTTGAATGGATGCTCTTGGCCCTCGCAGCGCTGCTCGGTAGTTTGCTGGTGAGTTACATCCGCGCACGGGGTGATGGCGTCAACGTCAAAGCAGAGATTGGTATCTTCACGCGTCTGGAGCGCACAGCGGTCATTCTGCTCATGTTGTTCATTCCGCCGCTGTTCGAAGTCGGGCTGATTGTTCTGGGCATCGGCACCAACCTGACAGCACTCCAGCGCCTGTGGTATGTGTATCGGACACTTAATCAACGAGGCGAATAGACAATGCAGTTCGAGGCGGAGCATATCCTCATCCAGAATACGTTTTTGGGAGATTTACAGATCCGTTACTACGGCATCATCATCATCACTGCGATGGTGATAGCCGCCATCGTTGCGGCTAGGCTCGCCCGCAGTCGCGGCGTCGATTCGGAGCATGTCTGGGGTGGTCTTACCTGGGCAATCTTTCCGGGGATCATCCTGGCGCGGCTTTGGTTTGTCCTGTTTCCGCCTGCACAACTCGTCGCAGGTTGTGGAGATCCAGCCAGCACACTGCCCTGTCAGGACACAGCCTGGTACCTTGAAAACTTCTTCAACCTTGAAAATGGCGCGATCGCGATCTGGGCGGGCGGGCTGAGCATCTTCGGCGCTGTCCTGGGTGGATTCTTGGGGGCGTGGCTGTATGTGAGCCGCTGGCACAACCCGATTTCACGCGTGTTTCACTACCTGGCGCTGCCTATCGCTATTCCGATCAGCTTCGTTTTCTGGATGATCGGAGCAATCTTCCAGCGCGTAACCGGTAAGGATGTGACACCGTACCAGATACCTCAGTTTGAGCCTGAGTTCCCGGATGAAGGCATCCCGCTTACGCCCTGGCTCGATATCGCTGCCGTCGCGCTGCCACTTGCACAGGCGATTGGCCGCTGGGCCAACTACATCAATCAGGAACTGTACGGTATCCCCACTGGTTCGGACTTCTGGGGCATCCCGATCGACGCAGCCAAACGGATTGGGGAATACGCCAGCCTGGTCGAGTACCCTGCCAGCACGTTGTTCCATCCCCTTTTCCTGTATGAGTCACTCTGGAGCCTGGGCGCGTTTATTGTGCTGTACGTTTTGTTCACGCGGCACAAGCATCGCTTCCTGGATGGCGATCTATTCCTGATTTACTTGATGCAGTATTCATTCATTCGTTTCCTGCTGGAGTTTATCCGGATCGAGATCGCCTACGTTCCTGGGACAACGATCAACATGTCGCAGGTCTTTACTGTGATTGTGTTCGTCCTTGCGCTGGTTGTCTACCTCGCTCGCAGCGGACGCCGTCGCGCACAGACCAGCCAGACACCACCGGCTGGCACGCCCAGCGCGAAGCTCTCTGGCGCGAGTTCCTGAGCATCGCCAGCCTGAAAATCAACAAGACCCCATTGCACCGAATGGGGTCTTGTTGATTCTGTAAAATACCGTCCAGCTATCTGATTTTCACCTCATTGCAAAACGGGCCAACCAGGCCATTAGCGCCTTGAGCAGCGACTGTGATTCCTTCATAGGTGCGGAAGCCGTCCCAGTCCACCTTGGCATGCTGCGTGTAAATCCGCTGATCATAACGCAGTTCACCAGGCCAGCGGAGAGCAACCACATAGCGAGTAGCTTCTTCAAGCGGATCCCATAAAAGCGACTGATTGCCATTCTCAAGGTCACGCAGGACGATGTCGCACCGCCGCAAACGCGGGCCATCTGCCAGTACAAGAATGTACGTCATGATAGATTGTGTTGCCCGCCTGAGATAGCTGAACTCCACGAACTCAACGGTGTCGCTCGCAGAGCCATTCGGCCACTGCTCTTTTGCACTGATGAAGCGAATCGCAGGATAACCCGCCTCACTGAACGAGAAATGATCGCCATACCGATTTTCACGATCGATGCGGTCCTCAACAATGAGCTGCATATCCAACCCATAAATGTCGCTGATCATCTCAGCTTCGCGCGCCATCTGACGACTCAGACTGACATCATTTGGCCCATCGGAAAAGACACGGAGGTTCGTATCGTCCACTTCTCCGTTGCGATCATCCTGATTACCAATTGTGTCGATATTGATCATGCCCTTAAGGTCGTAATTCTGGCCACGGATGATATCTCGCACGAAAGCGATACTCCCCTGGCGGTTATGTTCCTCCGCACTGAATGCAACGAAAATCAGCGTCGCACGGTAACGCCTCTGGCTGAGAATACGCGCGATCTCGAGCAGGCCGGCAACACCGCTGCCATTGTCATTGGCTCCAGGGGCAAAGATATCCGGATTGCTAAAGTCCGGGCCAATACTGTCATAGTGTGCGCCGATCAGGTAGATACCGGCTGCCGTCTCCGTCCCCTGGATGACAGCGAAAACGTTGGCTTGCTGCGTTCGAATGTCATTAACGTATGAGTCAAACACATGCTCGTAAGGCCCGGCCAGATTGCCGCCAGAGGCCTGGCTGATCAATGCGAACTCATCATTAATGTATTTACGCGCTGCACCAATACCGTACCCGGGTGTATTCATCGGTGAGTTAACATGCCGCGTCTGGAAGCCCTGCAACGCCTGGATGTGTACCCGCATCCGATCTGTATCGACCTGATCAATCAGCGTGCGCAGTTCTACACCAGGGTCGGCTATCGGCGTGCGCACATCCTCCAACCCGACATTCTGCGTGAAACCCTCGCCACTGAAGCCCAGGGTCGGGGGCGGCGTGGCAGTGGCACGTGGCGCGAGCGTTGGTGGCGGCGCTTCCTGACTGGTCCCCAGGTTGCAACCAGTGAGCGTCATGGCCCCGATTAAGCCGAGTAGCATGAAGCGAAGCAGCAGTCGAGCATTTACAACGCGTGGCAGCATGAATAAACAGGCTTGCATAGTCACCAGTTCAACAACCAACGACATGTTTCTGTATCAATCAGAAGCAGTGAGGTAGAGCCTACCTCGCATAGACTGTGCATAAGTTTAGCACAAATCAAATACCACAAGCACGATGAAGTGTGACGCTTGCTCAACGGCTTCCCGCTGAATTACACCGCGTTATGCGATGACAATTTGTCAATTAGAATTGAAATCTCTCAGCAGCTGGTGAGGATAGCATCAGGTTTCAAGGTAACGTGACACGCACTTCACGATTTCACGATTTGTCACGGGTTTAATAATAACCTCATCGCAGCCTGCTTCGATACACTCGTTCCGAACGTTGAGATTACCCAGTGCAGTCACAGCAACGATGGGCAGGCGTTCTTTGTCTGCACTGATGCGTAACGTTCGGGCAATATCAAGGCCGTTCATATCTGGCAGCATGATATCCAGCAGCACCAGATCGGGCAGGCCATTCGCGACCATTTCCAATGCAAGGTCGCCGCGCTGGGCAGTTACCACATCGTAATCACGATGCACGAGCACATCTGCAACCAACTGAGCGTTCCATGGGTTATCATCAACGATTAGGATTTGTTTACTCATCCTGTGCAGCTCCGATTCTGACATTGATGGATAGATGATGAATTGCTTCCAGAATTATAGACTTGTTACCGACAATTCTTCGTTAAGCACTATATCGAAATGGTTAGTAATGTCGCTACGTTTGCCTTCCCGGGCCGCTATGGCTCAGCAACTACCTCTAACAGAACACTTGTGAACTTCCCAGAGCATCTGTGCCATAATGAGCGTTGATGTGCAGTGTGAAGCGAGTTTATGGGCATCGGCATGATCATTGCAGACCGACTCACCAAAGACTTCGATAATTTTCGGGCAGTGGATAAAGTATCACTGAAGGTAGCCCCAGGTGAAGTGCTTGCGATGCTGGGGCCCAACGGTGCTGGTAAGACGACGACCGTACGCATGATGACGTCAATACTCGCACCGTCGTCCGGCACAGCATCGATTGCGGGCTTCGACGTCGTCCAGCAGCCAGAGCAGGTTCGTGCGCACGTCGGGGTACTGACAGAACAACACGGCCTCTATGAGCGCATGCGCGCGCTGGATTACCTGGATTTCTTCGGAAAAGTCTATCACCTGCCCCGCCAGCTCCGTCGGCAGCGTGCGACCGAACTTATGGAGCGCTTCGGGCTGGGTCACGCCTTGCAGCAGCGGGTCGGCACGTTCAGCAAAGGGATGAAGCAAAAGCTCGCACTCGTCCGTGCTATGCTGCACGATCCGCCGGTGCTACTGCTTGATGAACCCACCAGCGCAATGGATCCGCAAAGCGCGAAGCAGGTACGCGACGCAATCATCGACCTACAACGCGGTGAGCGCGCCTTTCTCATCACGACGCACAACCTCACAGAAGCGCAGATGTTAGCAGACCGCATCGCCATCATTCGACATGGTCGAATCATCGCAAACGGCAGCTTTGACGAGTTATCCCGGCATTTTACGGGCGACCCGCTTATGGAACTACGTACCAATGGCGCTCTCAATGGGCTGGCCACGGATCTGTCAAATCAACTGAACGGCCTTCTCACGATTGAAGATAAAGGTCTTAACTGGGTTCGCTACCGAACGCGGGATCCCAACACGAATAATCCCATTGTGTTAGCGCGCTGCGCAGAGCTCGGCGCACAGGTCGTAACGCTCTCCCCTGTAACACGGACGCTGGAAGACATTTACTTGCAGGTCGTCGTTGAGGACGAGACACCACAATCTGAAAGCCCAATGTCGTAGGAGTGTATATGGCCAGCCTGAGCCAACCAACGACGAAAGGCAGTACAGTCGCCACTGCCTCAGCAACACGATCTGGATGGGGCAAGACAATGCAAAACGCGCTGATCATTACCCAGCGGGAAGTCCGCGATAGCTTCCGTGATTGGCGCATTGTCGCACCCATACTGATCTTGACGTTTCTTTTTCCATTTCTGGCGCAGTTCGTCGCAGCACAGTTCGCCGGGTTCCTCGCAGGCTACGGCGCGGAACTCATTGGTGAGCGTACCATCCCCTTCCTGCTGATGATCGTCGGCTTCTTTCCCATTTCGATTTCTCTGGTCATCGCGCTGGAGACCTTCGTCGGCGAGAAGGAACGACGCAGCCTTGAGCCTTTGCTCAGTACGCCATTGTCAAACACAGAACTGTATATCGGCAAAACGCTTGCAGCCATGATCCCGCCGCTGCTGGCGAGCTTTGGCGGGATGCTGGTATACCTTCTCACACTGCTCGGAGGCGAGCTCGCGTGGCGTCCTCCGGCGATGCTCATCGTGCAGATCTTCCTGCTGACGATTGTCCAGGCGCTCGTGATGGTGACAGGGGCTGTGGTTGTCAGCAGCCAGACGACCAGCACCCGTGCAGCAAACCTGCTGGCGAGCTTCATCGTCATCCCAATGGCACTCATCATCAACGGTGAGAGCATCATCATGTTCCTTGCACCCGATGCGGAGTCCCCGCAGGGGATTGGCGCGCTGTGGGCCATTATCTTCGGCATGCTTATCGTTGCGATTCTGCTGCTAAGAGTTGGCAACAGCATCTTCAACCGCGAAGAACTGCTGGGACGCGAGATCGACACGCTTAATCTGGTCGGCGCCATCCGACGTGTGGGCACATTCATTATCGCTGTGAATGAAAATGGCACACCGGCCCGCAACCTCCTCGATTGGTATCGTCGATCTATCCCATTCACACTGCGACGTATGCGCGTAGCGATCGGGCTGACAGTGGCTGTTTTTGCGTTGGCCTTCTCAGCAGGCTTCGTCACAGGTCAGCAACCGCAGTGGCAGCTCCCTCTTGAGGGCGCACAGAATGTCGAAATCGCTCTACAGGTGTTCGAAGGCATCGAGCAGCAATCGTTGCAAACCACAGCGCTCGGTTTCATTATCTGGCAGAATGGTCGTGTGCTGCTGCTCACCTTGCTACTATCTATATTCAGTTTCGGCGTGACGGCATTCATCATCCCGCCGGTCGTGTATCTGCTGCTTGGCTATCTCTTGAGCCAGATGCTTAATGCGGGCCTGCAGGACCTGTTCTTCGCGGCCACATTGCCTCACGCGATTGCTGAGATACCGATGATCATACTGGCAACAGCAGCAATATTCCGGGTAGGCGCTATTGTCACCCTACCACCTGGTGGACAGACAGTAGTGCAGGCCTGGACCCAGACATTTGGTGAAACGCTCAAAATTGGGCTGGGCCTGGTGCTGCCGCTGATGATTCTCGCAGCGCTGTTGGAGACCTATCTGACACCTCCTGTGGTGCTCAGCGTCCTGAGTGGATAGTACCAACAAGTTCGTCAGGAACGTCCAACCGAGATAATCGCTCAGGCTACGTTGAGGGTGTATAATGGGGCGCTCCGGGATGAGCATTACGTGATCACTGTAGAAGGGCACTCATGGCGCAAATTGTAATACTCGGTTCGGCGGCTGCGGTCAACGACGCCAAGCATGATTACACGCATTTTTTGCTGATCGGCGAAGAAGACACCCCAATACTGGTAGACGCCGGATCAAATCCGCTGGGCAAACTCAAAGATATCGGAGTTGATCAGAGCCAGCTACAGGACGTCATTCTCACGCACTTCCACCCGGATCACGTTGGTGGTGTCCCAAACATGATGATGCATATGTGGCTGATCGGGCGTCAGGCTCCACTGCGGATGTATGGGCTGCATCATTGCATCAATCGCATCGAAGACACCATGGAAGCATATGGCTGGCAGGAATGGCCGAACTTCTTCCCGGTTGCATTTCAACGCCTGAGCGAACGCGATGATATACTATTGCTAGAGAATCGCGACTTTCGGATCACCTCCTATCCGGTAAAGCATTTTGTACCGACGATTGGGCTGCGTATTGAGAACAAGCACACGGGGCGAGTCCTGGGGTATAGTTGCGACACGGAACCTTGCTCAGGAGTCCACAAAATCGCCAGAGACGTGGACATGCTCATTCATGAGGCAGCCGGACCGCCCCCTGGTCACAGTACCGCCCGCCAAGCTGGACAAATCGCTCAGGAGGCCGGCGCAAAGTCGCTCTGTCTGATTCACTACCAGGTCTGGAACGCCGACCCCGAGCCATTGGTTGCGGAAGCCGCCGCTGTTTATGACGGGCCTATCCACTTGTGCCGCGATTTTGACGTTCTGGAGTTTTGATCAGGGTATTCATACGATTGCATCGAGGGACCTTGTACCAGATATTTATTAGAAGCTCATAACCGCCGCCAGAGTCTTACAGACTTTTTATCCATTGTCGTTAGACTGATACTAAGTACGGTAAGAGATGTCCACAGACGCTGCATCTGCATAGAGGGTGTCAGTTTTCGTGCACCTCCGGGCCGCACAGCATACTCAGGCCGGAAATGCCATAGTGGCACATCCCAGGTGTAGGTTGGTCGACATCACTGAGATCGCGCACCAGCATCGTAACCAACAACACCTTACTCAATCCTGACCACAGCGTCTGGCAACACCCTGTGGGCCAGCCGTATCCACAAAGGAAGCCATTGATGAGTGATGAACTGGAACGCTTAATTGCCGAGTTAATCTCAGACCAAAACGGTAATGCTGAGAGCTCGGCTGAAGACGAAGACTCAGAAACGAGAACAACCCCGACTGAAGTACCAATTCTGCCGCTGCGCGGCCTTGTCGTTTATCCGCAGACCGCAATCCCGCTGACTGTTGGGCAGCCACGCAGCCTGAAATTGGTTGATGACGTGGTGGAAGGCAACCGGCTTGTTGGCCTGGTAACATCACACGATCCCGAGCAGGAACGTCCTGGCCCGGATGAAATCTATCGCATTGGCACCCTGGCAGCGATTCATCGCCTATTCCGTGCACCTGACGGCACCATACGTCTTCTGGTGCAGGGCCTTAAACGTATCCGCATCGATAACTTCACTTCTGAAGAACCGTATCTGAAGGCTAACATTAGCGAACTGCCCGAAACTGTAGAAGACGATCTACAGGTCGAAGCGCTTGAGCGCAACGTCACTGAGCAGTTCCGGCACCTTGCCGACCTGATGCCAAGCATTCCACCGGAGCTGGTGACCACGGCCCTTTCCACAGACGATCCCCTGCAACTCGCTTACTCGGTAGCGACCTATATCCGCATTGATCTTGACAAAGCGCAGAAGCTACTTGAGGTATCCAGCACCCGTGAGAAGCTGCGAGAGCTGCTCGAACTACTCAATAAAGAAATCGAAGTGCTGGAGCTGGGTCGCAAGATACAGAGCGAAGCCCAATCTGAAATGGAAAAGAGCCAGCGCGAATACTACCTTCGCGAACAGCTCAAAGCCATTCAGCGTGAACTGGCTGAAGGTGATGACACCATCGAAGAGATTAGCATGTTCCGCAACGCTATCGCAGAGGCGGGCATGCCTGAAGAGGCTGAAAAAGAAGCACAGCGCGAACTTGATCGGCTGAGCAAACTCTCTGTCGCATCGGCAGAATACGGCGTAATCCGGACGTATCTGGATTGGCTGGTCAATATGCCGTGGAATAAGCGCACCGAGGATAACCTGGACATCGGCCACGCCCGCACGGTACTCAATGAGGACCACTACGGCCTGGAAGACATCAAAGAGCGCATTCTGGAATTCCTGGCGGTACGCAAACTGCGTCAGGAACGCGCCGAGGAACTTCAGGAAACCTATCACGACCAGGTACGTCGTGAGCGTCAGGGCGCTATTTTATGCTTTGTTGGTCCACCCGGGGTCGGTAAGACTTCTCTGGGCGCGTCGATTGCCCGTGCGATGGGGCGCAAGTTCATTCGTATGAGCCTTGGCGGCATCCGCGATGAGGCCGAAATTCGCGGATTCCGACGCACATACATCGGTGCCATGCCCGGACGCATCGTTCAGACCCTGCGCCGTGCGGAATCGCGAAACCCGCTCATCATGCTGGATGAAGTCGATAAGCTAGGCCGCGACTTCCGTGGTGATCCGGCTTCCGCCCTGCTTGAACTGTTGGATCCGGAGCAGAACGCTGAGTTCCGCGATACGTATCTGGATGTCCCGTTCGATCTGAACGAAGTGTTCTTCATCACGACGGCCAACTCACTGGATACCATTCCTGGCCCCCTGCGCGATCGCATGGAGATCATTCAGCTGAGCGGATACACCGAACGCGAGAAGCTGGCAATCGCCAAGGGTTATCTGGTACCGCGTCAGATCCGCGAGAACGGTCTGAGAACCGATGAACTGCACTTCTCGGACGATTCGCTGATGGCTATCATCCGTGATTACACGCGCGAAGCGGGTGTCCGCAATCTGGAACGCGAAATAGGTCGCGCTGCGCGCAAGGTCGTAACCCGCATCGCAGAAGGCACGGACAACACCGTCGACATCAGCGAGGAACTGGTCAAGAAGTTGCTTGGCAAGCCGCGCTACGGCTACCGTACAGAACTAGCCGACCGTACCGACTTACCCGGGGTGGCAACAGGATTGGTCTGGACACCAGTTGGCGGCGATGTGGTCTTCATAGAGGCGACGTCCATGCCGGGTGACAAGGTCTTCCAGCTCACCGGCCAGCTGGGTGATGTGATGCAAGAGAGCGCTCGTATCGCACTGAGCTACATTCGCTCTCAGGTCCACAAGATGAATCTCGAAGACAGCTTCTTCAAAAGCAACGAGATCCATCTACACGTGCCTGAAGGTGCGACACCTAAGGATGGACCTTCTGCGGGTGTCACGATGGCGGTTGCCCTCGCTTCACTCCTGCTAGGACGCCCGACCCGCCACACAGTCGCCATGACCGGTGAGGTAACACTGCGTGGGCAGGTGCTGCCTGTCGGTGGCGTCAAGGACAAGGTACTCGCTGCGCACCGCATCGGCGTCACGACGGTCATCCTGCCAAAGAAGAACGAAGTAGACCTGGATGATCTGCCAGACGATGTGCGCGAACAGCTCGAATTCGTGCTGATTGATCATGTCGACCAGGCACTCGAGGTCGCCCTCGAACCAGCGGAAGGCGGAAACGGCGCAGAATCTGGTAGTCACTGAGCCGGGTCGTCGGAACGCGCTGAATGCTCTATAATTGTGGCAGAGGCATGGTGGAGCAGTTTTGAAAGCTCGATCATCCTCTGCCGGGCGACCACTAGTGCAGGTGACCTATGACCACCGTAATGATCGTAGATGATGATCGAACCACTGTTTCACTCCTGCAGACGCTGCTTGAGCTTGATGGTTTCGATGTTATGGTCGTGCCTCAGGGCACACAAGTCATCGACCGCGCCGAAGTCAAACGACCTGACATTATCCTGATGGATTACAACCTGGCCGATACGACAGGCGTCCACGTTCTGAGAGAATTACGCGCACACACTCAATTGAACTCCATACCGGTCATTATTGCTTCCGGCATGGATATGCGCGATGAAGTCATGGCGGCTGGCGCCCAGGAATTTCTGATAAAGCCCTTTGAACCGGGCGATCTACCTGCCCTGTTCAATCGATTAATTGGTTCATAAACCCCTAACGAGAGGCCAACGTGGCCAGCAAACGCAAGGCGCGCATGCAATGGTATCGCGTGGATTTACACGTACATACCCTCGCCAGCGCCGATTACAAAGACACTGACATCTCTTACATTGACATTCTTCGCCGTGCGGAAAGGCGCGGCATCGACATCATCGCGTTCACAGATCACAACACTGTGGGTGGCTACGTGGCGATGCTGCAGGAAATTGAGCGCCTGACGTATCTGGAACAGACAGGGCGGGCACTGGCAGATGAACTGCGCTTACTTGCAGAATATCGCCGCCTGCTCGATAAAGTGCTTGTCCTGCCCGGCTTTGAATTCACCGCGACCTTTGGTTTTCACATCTTAGGCATCTTCGCACCCAACACACCAACGCGCTACATTGAGCATGTACTGCTCAGCCTCAATGTTCCACCGGATGTACTCGATCGGGGCGACGCGGCTGCAGGCTCTACCGCTGACGTGCTCGACGCATACCGTCGCATTGATGAAGCCGGCGGGCTGGCGATCGCAGCGCATATCAACAGCGCCCACGGCGTCATGATGCGCGGCCTGAATTTTGGCGGGCAGACGCGCATCGCATATACGCAGGATCGCCATCTGCACGCGCTGGAACTTACTGACATGCATCGGCGCGGACGCGGTTCAACAAGCCGGTTCTTTGATGGCACCAAACCGGAATACCCTCGCCGTATGCACTTGATCCAGGGATCGGATGCGCACAGCCTCGACACTTTTCACGAAGGCAAGAATATTCGCTTCGGCGTTGGCGAACGCGTGACAGAGATGCTGCTCCAAGATCGGTCATTTGAGGCACTGCGCGAGTTGTTCCTGAGTACAGATTTCAGCCGGACGCGCCCATACAATCCTGACCATAAGCCCACGGATTACATTCTGGCTGCCCGCGAGGAAGGACCCAGTTTAGTACAGTCCTTTCATGAAGGGCTCGACCGCAAAGGCGGCAAATTGCACGCCATCGTCGCTGATGTCTGCGCCTTTGCGAACACCAATGGCGGTACAGTCTATGTCGGGCTGAGCGCCAATAAAGGCGAACCGGTGGTAGGGATCAATGCCGCACCGGATGCTATCAAGCTGCTTCAAAACGAAATCAGCCGGACGATGAGCCCTGAACTGCATGTTGATATTGACACGCAGGAGACGCAGGGTAAGGCAATAATCCGCATTCTCGTGCCATATGGCGAAGACAGACCCTACGCGCTCAACGATAATCGCATCTACGTGCGTGACGAAGCCGAAACCAGCCTCGCTGTGCGCGATGAAATCGTGAATCTCGTGCGTCAGGGGCTCGTCTTCCGCAAGGAAGCAGGCCCAAGCGAAGCCGTCTCAGTGACGGAAAGTCAGCAGACCGCTATAGACGGGACAGCACATACATCTGCAGAACTACAGCCTTCTCAGATCGAAGCACCACGCGCAGGCGTAGAAATCGCGGCTGTCGAAGTCCGCAGCGATACCAGCTACTACACAATGCATGATCTGCGTAACGGCAGCATCGTCAAGAACGTCACACGCGACAGCGCGCGCCGTCTGTGGCACTATGCCATCAAACAACATGAAGGCAATCCCGTTAAAGAGAACAAGGTCCAGTGGCACAACAGCATCGGCCTGTGGCGACGCTACGAAAAAGGTGGGCAAACGCGATTTGATCTCGTTCAGCGCACTGCTGATAACAACCTGCGCGTCTATTATGGTGTCACCGAAAATGGCATGACAGGTGCCTGGGAAGCGTTCCTGTCGCCCGACGAAGAGGACTAGCAAAAAGACTTCAGGCAGGGAGCGCGATTGCCCCTGCCTGATTATCGTATCATAGCCTACTGCAGGCGAATGACGACCGCCGAATGCGGCGGCATCGGCTGATCGAACGGTACGTACGCTTCAAACCCACCTTCATCATCGATTTGCGGCACTGCCGCATCCAACTCACCAAACAGGACCTCGACCCCACTCAATCCACGCAGCGGGCTTTCATCCAGAGTCAGCGTGAAGTCGCGTGTTTCATCGTCATCCAGGTTGATGATGACGAGCATTGCTTCATCTTCGGTATAGCGCAGGAAGCTCAACACAGATCGATAGGTGCTTTCGACAACTTCTGTCCGCCCACGAGTGAGCGCAGGATGGGCCTGCCTGAGATGACTCAGAGCGCGGTAGTGGCTCAGCAGTGAATCAGGATCGTCTGTCTGCGCAGCGACCGTAACCGTCTCGAAACCGGGCGTCAGAGGCTGCCAGGGATCACCGGTAGTGAAGCCACCCGTCACGGGCGTGTCGTCCCACTGCATTGGCGTACGGATCAACTCATCAGGCTTGTCGCCCACCATGCCGATCTCTTCGCCATAGTAGATAAACGGCGCGCCCTGACTGAGCAGCAGAATAGTCGCTGCGACTCTATTTGCACCAACATCGCTGTTAAGCTGGGTCAGCAGACGCGGATGATCGTGATTGGTGGTGAAAGTCGCCCACTGACCATAATCATAGGATGCGACCACGCTGCGAATGCGACGTTCAATTTCGCGTTTATTGCCGGATCGCGCGCTAGCGATGATCGCTTCGGCCAGTTTGAACTCAAATGCCATATCAACGGCCTCATCACGCATATAACGTACGACGACGTTGGTATCATCCCATATTTCGCCCACAGTCATTACTTCGGGATCAAATTGTTTGACGTACTGGGTCAGATTGGCAGACCACTGCCGATTAATGGGCGCATCTTCCAGAATGATCCGACCATCGACTTCATCTTCGACCACGTACTTAATGGCATCCAGTCGGAAGCCATCGACGCCGACTTCATCCACCCAGAAAGCAGCTATATCGAACATTTCCGCTGTGACTTCGGGGTTGTCATAGTTCAGGTCCGGCATTTCGCTCCAGAAGGGCGCGTAGTACCACATACCTGCACGCTGATACCACGCACGTTGTCCCCAGGGTCCGATATAGGCCGGGTTCTCTTCAGCCCAAACGTACCAGTCGACGAAGTCCGGATCACCCGCAAGCGAAGCCTCAAACCAGGGATGCTGACTGCTTGTATGGTTCACGACAAGGTCCATAACAATGCGAATGCCGCGTTCATGTGCAGCAGCAAGCAGCGCCTGAAAGTCCTCCAGGGTACCGTAATCCGGGTCGATTGCTCGATAATCAACCGTGTCATACCCATGGTAGCTGGCAGCATCCGTGATGGGCATCAGCCAGATGGCGGTGATACCGAGATCATCTGTGGTGGTTGGATCACCATCATTAAGGTAATCGAGTTTTTCAATGACCCCCTGGAGATCGCCGATACCATCACCATCACTGTCGTAAAAACTGCGTACAAACAGTAGATACCAGACAGCCTCATCCCACCACTCGACCTCGACGTCTTCGACCGCTGCCATTTCTTGGGCAGATACAGGGGCAAAACTCAACAATGCCAGTACAACTACCAGTACAAATAAACCAAAGCGTCGCATGCAGACCTCACATAATCCTTATTGACATTCTGACACTATGATAACTGACAGCGCCCTACCCGTCTATCAAAGATTGCGTCTGGATGAACGACACATGTGATTCAGCATCAACCCCGAAAGCGGAAGATGACAGTCGCTGCGATCGTCGGCTTATCTGCACGCCAGGTCGCGATCATATCCTGCGACCGAACAATCTCCACCCGACCTGGAAAAGTCTGTTGTAAGCGGCGCGCCCACTCATTAGCGGGTGCCACGTCTCGCGCGAAATCCGGATGTGAAAAGCTCGCAACATAGTGACCTGAACGCCGCTTACGAGTGACACGCTGCGCATCGATACCGGCCGCATGCAGCATGGACTGCACGGCCCGCCCCGTCAGCATGGGTGATGGGTTCATGGTGGATGTACTCTCAGAATGTCTTGTCTGTTTGATTGAAGGACTTCTATTTTAGAACATTTTTTCTATTTTGTGAAGTCCCGAATCGCACTTCTTAATGTAATACTCGCACCCATCACCAGAACGAAAAAGCCCCCAACGCATACTGCATCAGGGGCCAAAGAACCGACGAAGCGATCATCGCACAAACCATAAAGAAGCACGCCGGTGGCGTCAAACGAGTGACAGCGCGCCCTCTTCGAATGACTTCAGTACACGCCGCGCAATCACGATGCGCTGGATTTCGCTGGTACCTTCGCCAATGCTCATCAACCGCTGATCGCGATACATTCTCTCAACGGGATAGTCGCGACTGTAGCCCGCGCTGCCGTGCACCTGCACCGCATCAAAACATACCCGCTCCGCGACTTCCGTTGCCTTAAGCTTGGCGATGCTGGACATACGAGTGTAATCGCGTCCCTGATCTTTGAGCCAGGCCGCCTTGTACACCAGCAACCGCGCAGCTTCGATATCCATCGCCGCGTTGGCAATCTTCTCCTGAATGAGCTGCTTGTTGGCGATAGGCTCGCCAAACGCATGGCGATCCTGAGCATATTTAACCATTTCTTCGAACGCACCCTGGGCTAATCCAACGCTCAATGCACCAATGCTCACGCGGCCACTATCAAGCGTCTGCATCGTCTGGTAGAAGCCATGGCCAACTGGCCCAAGCGTGTTGCTGACTGGCACGCGAACATTTTCGAAGCCCAGCATGTGCGATTTACTCGCGTTAAGTCCCATCTTCTTCTCTGGGGGATGGATCGTCAGTCCAGGACGGTCAGTCTCCACCAGGATCATGCTGAATCCCCGCGATCCAGCATCTGGGTCCGTTCGGATCAGTACGGTAATCACTGGCGCCCAACCCGCATTTGTGATCCAAGCCTTGGTCCCGTTGATGACCCATTCATTGCCATCACGCACGGCTGTCGTCTGAGCACCATTGAGCAGATCACTGCCTGCCTGCGGCTCTGTCAGCGCGAGCGCGCCTAATACGTCGCCACTGATCAGCGTCGGCAACCAGCGAGATTTCTGCTCGTCAGTGCCCCAATTAACGATCGGACCACAGCCCAGGCCGTTATGTGCGGAGATCGTCAACCCGGTCGAACCACAAACGCGACCAATCTCCTCAACGGCGATACTGGCGCCCAATGTATCGATCGCTATACCGCCATATTCTTCCGGCACCTGCAAACCCGTCAAACCAATGGACGGCATTTTTCGAATCGCGTCCCAATTGAGTTCGCCAGTCTCATGAGCGGTTGCGGCGTGAGGTTTCAGTTCTCGCTCGCAGAAGTCTCTCACAGCCCTCAGAAACATTTTTAGTTCGTCATTCAGTTCAAAATCCATTGTATATGACCTCAGTACGATGGCGAAACATGTTAAAATAGGCTACACCTGACTATTGTAACGAACCATGTCCATTCCACCGAAAACAGACCGCACGGAGCCCCGCATGAAGGTGACGGTCATCAAGCACCATACACGCTTCACCAAAGAACTCGATTGGCCGGAATCCGCGACCAGTTTTGAAGACTTCCTGCAAATGCATGGATACGCCACCCTGCTGTATGATCGTGATGACTTCCAGCGGCACCCCCTTGTGAGCAACGTTACCGTGTACAAGTATGATGGTGAGCCTGACAGCCGCCATGCTGCCTTCTGGTTATCCCTGACGCTCGGCGGCGATGACTATGACGTCCTGTGCTGGACTGTCATGGATCTGTTTGAAGCCTTTGATATGGTGCGTCTGCTACCCAATGTATAACTGCCACCTTCATTCTACAACGATATGAGGTGATCCATGGCCAACCTTGTTTCCCGTTTCGGCCTAACCCGCTACGATGCGGACGAGTACTATCGTATCGCGCTTAATCACTATAAGAAGCGCAATCTGGAAGAAGCGATCCACAGTATTGATCAGGCGCTGGCACTACTGCCTACGCGTGCCGAATATTATGCGACGCGCGGTTTTTTTCGCCTGGAAGATGGCGTTCCGATCAAGGCCGCAGAAGATTTTGAGATGGCCCTGCGCCATAATCCTTATGAAATGCTGGCCAACTACGGTAAAGGTGTAATCGCGTATCAGGATAAAGACTGGGAAGGCGCGCAGCAGTACTTCCTGACAGCCTGGGCTGCAATGCCTGATAGAGCAGAGACGCTGTACTATCTGAGTCTGGTCGCGCATCGCCTTGGCGAAAACGAGCGCGCCCTGGACTGGATGCAGCGCGCTCGCGATGCGTTCGACAAACGCTCCGAAAAACGCCCGGTTAGCGACGCTGATGAATGGTTGCGAGAACTGCGCCGTCTCGTCTCGCGCGATATCCTGTTTCGAGAAAAACAACTGGATACCGGCACACAACCCGACACCGAAGCAGATCAATAAGGACGCTGATAGCGATAGCCAGGCAGCTCGTCAGGATCACTCGTCTCGAACACAAACGTCGATAGCGATGCAGTCGCCGGATAAGGTTCCGGTAAGCCGAGTGCATCCAGTTTGCCACGGCCGATGTCATGATCCGGCTGCTGTTTGGCGTACATAAACAGCGTTACAACGATATCGCCATGCGTTACCACCACAATTTCCTGTCCCGCATGTTCCTCACGCATCGAAGCCACAAACTCCAGCGCTCGCAGCCGCAGGTCACGTGGTATCTCATGCGGTGGCTGATTGCCCGTGTAGATATCGAAAAAGGTACGCTCCAGGACGCTGTGGGGCGTACCGTCAAAAGGTGTGTGGCACTCGTTCAGGCGCTGGTCCGTCTGGACGTACAGCCCGCCTCCGTGCTGCTGTGCAACAATTTGCGCTGTTTCCTGCGCGCGCTCCATCGGGCTGCTGTAGATCGCCGCTAGTGGCTTTCCAACGAGTGCCCGACCCGCCATGATCGCCTGATGCCGACCAACATCACTCAACTTAAATCCAGGTAGTCGTCCATAAAGAATACGCTGCGGATTGAAGACTTCGCCATGTCGCAGGACATGGAGCGTCAGTGGAGCGGTCATTAGCGTCTCCTGAGCCGTTTGCTGAATGTGTCCTAGATCGTTGCGGCATTTCTTGTTGACTGCCCTATAATAATAACGATCGAAAACAGTTCTGTGGAGACTTACTCATGTGGGATGTCGTTAGATTGCCGCGTTTGTCCCCGGCGCAGATTCTTTGTATGGCGGCGTTTTCGGTACTCGCGTTTTTCTTTGTCGATAACTGGTTGCGCTGGTTTGATTTTCAGTTTCTTCAGGCGCAATGGTATGAAACAGCGGCTTTTCTGACTGCGCTTACGCTGATACCGGCGTTGGTTGCTTGGGGCTTCGTCCGTCCTGATTGGGACATCGTCACGCGCATTAGCATTGCAGTCGGCTGCCTGATTGGTGGTGCCTTGCTGGGGCTTTACAGCCTGTATACCCCGGCAGGAACGCTCGTATGGGCCATGCTTATCCTGATGGTAGCTATCGGCCTGAGTCGCCGTGTCGCTCTGGAGGACGAGTACCGGCTAGCTCTTGTTACCACTGCGATTATGTTCGCGGCAGCCAGCATTCTCTTCAGTGGCACAGTAGATGCCAGCGTCGTGCCTCAGGCACGGCATGTGGATACAGCAACGGTCTATCATCAGGTCGATCTGCACCAACCCTACCGAGAGCCAATCACACGCTGGTTTATGTGTAACGCAGCCGGTATGAACTGTATGCCAGTGCGCAATCTGCAATCGCTGCCCGCTGTTTTGCTGCCGGGTGGGACCAATGAAGCCAGCATCAGAGAGGCTACAGACCCGTCTACGCCTTTTGAAAATCCTTGAAACTACTTGACGAACCTCAGTGAACCGTGCTAGACTTTCAATCGTCTAACATCTGTTAACCGAACTACAAGAACGGAGGCGTGATTAATGCAAGCTGTCAAAGTTTTCCCCCAGGTTTGCTGGATCACGCCTGCGTCTGTCTGATTCTAGCCCCTCACATTTTTCCTTGTGAGTATCAGCCAAACGTCAGCGCATGATCACCGCTGAGTGAGCGACCGCTTCAGCAGTGCGGCTCAGCGGCTGTTGAGGTCGTCTCACAGCGACCGTAGCGCAGCCACCCAAAACGGCTGTCATCACATGACGATTGGACACAAGGAAAACCGACAATGAATTCCCAGGATCACTCCCTGGATCACTACGATCAGTACGAAGATAACTTCGACCCTATGCGTTTCGATCGGCAGGCACGGCGCAAACGCAAGCCAAAAGCACGCCATACTCCGAAGAAACAAGAAGAAACCATCCTCGAGGAAATTGCTGATACCACCGGCACCCTTGAAGGCGGATTCGAAACGACGTACCAGCCCAGCAAATACGAAGCAGGCTGGTTGCTCGAAAGCCTGCGCCCCTTCTATGAGCTGGCACTCATTACGGATGTTGTCGCTCAGGTGAAGGGTGGCAAAGAAGCCAGCGTTTACCGCTGCAAAGCGCATGAGAGCGTCGGCATACCGTTTGTCGCGGCTAAAGTCTACCGACCGCGTATGTTCCGTCAGTTACGTAACGATGCGATGTACCGCGAAGGCCGTAACCTGATCGACGAAGACGGGCACGAGGTAACAGATCGCAACAAACGCGAGATGCGCGCTATGCAGCTCAAGTCTTCATTTGGTCAGCAGTTGTCGCATACATCCTGGCTAATGCACGAATACACGACCCTACAGGCATTGTACGCGGCTGGTGCACGGGTGCCTCAGCCCTATGCGTCAGCGCCCAATGCGCTCCTGATGGCTTATATCGGTGATGAAAACATGCCTGCGCCAACGTTGAATCAGGTGAACATCACAGCAGAGGAAGCGCCAAACCTGTTGGAGAACGTTCTGCACAATGTGGAGCTTCTGCTGAAACACGGTCTCATCCATGGCGATCTCTCGGCCTATAATATGTTGTACTGGGAAGGTGAGCTTACGCTGATCGACTTCCCACAGGTAACGAGTATCGAAGCCAACCCCAATGCAGAGTCCATTTTCGTGCGCGATGTCGTTCGCGTCTGTGACTACTTTCAGAAGTTCGACGTGGATTGCGATGCGGAGGCAATCAGCGCGGATCTGTGGGCGCGCTACGGGGTCGAGGGCAGTATCCCAGATGAGGCACTTACGTGACAGGTTCGCCTGACCCGGCACCAGCAAACTCGCAGGATGAAACGACCGTCTGGTTAGATCTAGCACGCCGGGCGGTCGCTGACCACATCGGCTGGCCTGATGCCCAGGTAAGCTGGCTGGCCCATACTCATAACGCAACCTTTCTTGTCGAGACAGACACCGAAAATGTCGTGCTAACGTTGTTCAAACACGGCACAGATTTTGATCGGCTGCTCAGTCAATGGGAATATCTGTGCGCACTCAAGCTCAGCACGCCACTGCGCGTTAGTGCCTACATCAAATTTCTCTCCGTTTACGACGAACCACAACAGCGCCAGATCAATGGCATTCTGCGTGACTACCTGCCAGGGGAATCCATCCCATCGGAATCCATCAACGCACTCCACATGACGACGATTGCTGAGTTCCTGGCAACGCTGCATGATTTCAGCGAACGCTATACCCCCCCACCCAATTTCGACCTTCCTCGCCTCGATTGGAATGGCCTGTTCGGTGAGGCCGGCGTATACCCGCTGCACAATCTGCAGGCTGCCTTTTCTCAGGATCAGCAGGCGATTATGGCCGCTAGTGCCAGGGTTGTCGCCGCCGCCATGCGAAGCCTCTCCCAAGAGCCACAGCACTTTGGCCTGATACATGGCGACCTGCTCAGCAAAAATATCCTGTTTCACGAAGCGCAGATCGCTGCACTCGATTTCGAGTATGCCGGCTGGGGATACTATCTCTATGACCTGGCACCCCTGCTATGGCAGCTGAAGTCGCGGGACGACTATCAACAACTGGCAGATGCATTCTGGCTGCAATATAGTGGCCTGCGTCCTGCTGCGCAGCCTTTCGCTCACCTGCTGGAGACATTCATCGCTGCTCGTCAGATAGCGAGCATGCGCTGGCTGGCCGGCAATCTCGATCATCCCGCTATCCGCGAGCACGCCCCTCAGCTCATTCAGCAGCGAACAGAAGAACTCTATAGTTTCTTAAAAACAGGGACACTGGTGCGCAAATCGCGCACATTATGAGATCTTTACCGGCCCTCACCCAGGAAGATTTTTCAAGCTGAAGGGAACTGGTTATACTATGCCCCATGTCATCCAAGCTTTTTGCACAGACAGAGGGCAACATGACCGACGAGGCCGATTTCAGTATTCGCCCCTTAGAGCGCAATGACCGCGAGTGGGTAGCCCATTTCCTCGATGAACGTTGGGCAACAACGCATATCGTCTCTCGTGGACAGGTGCATATCGGCCACCTGTTGCCGGGTTTTGTCGCAGAGCGCACCGGCAAAGATGGCACTTCACAGCGCATCGGTCTAATTACCTACCGCCTCGAAGGCGACGAATGCGAAATCATGACACTTGATAGTGTCGAGGAGAATAACGGTATTGGCTCCGCACTCGTAGATACCTTGCTGGAAGGTTTGAAGAACGCGGAAAACATCCGACGTGTCTGGTTAATCACCACCAACGATAATCTTGAGGCGCTGCGTTTCTGGCAGAAGCGCGACTTCGCACTGGTGGCCGTCCACCGTGAGGCTATCCAGCAGGCGCGCCGCATGAAACCTCAGATCCCGATTATTGGCAAACACGGCATTCCGATACGGGATGAGATCGAACTGGAGTTTGTTCTCAAGTAGTGCCATCTTCGGTCACGACTGACGCCTGTCGTTCACTACGATCACGAAGCCAGCTGTCAATCAGCAATACGATCACGCCCAGCACGATCGCATGATCCGCGAAGTTCGATACGTTGGAGAGACCGATCTGTGGGATCATAACGTGGAAGAAATCCACGACGTGGCCGTGTTGCAGACGGTCTACGACGTTCCCCACTGCCCCACCAACAATCAGCCCCAAAGCGATTCGCAGTGTGTGCGCCTGCGGCTCTGACCGTGCCACAACGAAGACAATCACCAGCGTAATCAGAATCGACAGCACCAGGAACATAGGCCCGGCACTGGGCAGTATACCGAAGGCCGCCCCCGTATTGGCGCTGCGTGTGAATTGAAAATAGGGTGCCAGTGTGGGGATAACTTCTATAGTCTGGCCGAGGAACATGTTCTCAACAACCCAGTTCTTCGAAACCTGATCCAACAACAATACCAGCGCAACAATCAACCCAAATGGCCACCACTTATGTAACATCCGCTATCCTTACTGGCTACTCATCCGTTTAGTCGCCCGACTTACCGAAGGCAGGTATACTTCAACACGCACCATTAAGTCACGGGCAACGTCGTCGTGTCTGCATCGATACAACACGGCCATTCTAAGGGAAGTCTGGATGATTTTCATCAGTCACAGTTCAGTCGACGATGATTTCGTAAACCAACTTGTGACCTTTCTTCAACTCAGAGACATAATAACCTGGGTCGACCATATTGATGTGCCGATTGGCGTACACTGGCGTCATCACCTGGATGAAGTGCTCAGTCAGGCGCACGCCATGATACTGATCATCTCACAGGACGCCCTTAATTCGATCTGGGTTGAGGCGGAATGGCAGACAATGCTGCGTCTGCGCCGCCCTATCCTGCCGATCATCCTCGACGGCAGTCGCCTACCGCCCGTTCTGGAGTTATTTCAGGGCGTACGTTTCAACCCGCATGGCGATCTGCGCGCCCTCGTCAATCGTATCGCCCGCGATCTGCCACAAACTTCTCAGGCGGACGATACTCGACCACCACGCCCCGTTGATCTCAATAGCGATTTCCCACGTATGACGCGGGAAATCGCGTCGAATGACGAATTGGCCCAGTTGATGCTTCGCCTGGTTGCTTTCCGACGCAAAGCGCGTGAACTGTTACAGGATCAGGCCGGCACGATGCGGCAGGGGCAAATGGCCCTCATTTTCCCCACGATTAACGACGTAATGGTGACGCTCCTGACACGTCCACTGATCATAGGCCGTGGTCAGGGCGTCGAATATCGCCCGGACATCGACCTCAGCAAGTACGACTCTGACGGTACCGTTTCGCGTCGCCACGCCATGCTGTCCATCACGCGACACGGACTGTTCTTGATGGATCTCTACTCTCAAAATGGCACATTTGTTGATCACCGAGCGCTTGTCAACGGCGTGCCTACCGGCCACGAACGCAAGCCGCTTTTTCGTCTGGAGCCCAAGAAAGTCTATGCAGTCAAATCAGAAGCGATACTGCGCTTCGGCCGCTCTGTTATGATGCTGCACTACCAACCCTAAGCCGACTCACTGAGTTAGCTGGGTTAGCTTCTCACAAGAAACGGCGTGTATTATCACGTCAACCCATTGAGAAGGAGTGCGACATGAACAATTTACTGCGCATACTATTAGTGCTCGCAACGCTATTGCTGAGCGCGTGCAGCGATATCGCTGATCTGTTGCCAGGAGAACTGCAGGCAGATGCAGACGTTACTTACGTGCGGGCCGTACAGACCGACGATACATGGACCTTCCACGTGACAGTACAACATCCGGACACCGGTTGGGAAGATTATGCCGACGGGTGGGACGTGGTTCTGCCTGATGGTATCGTCGTCAGGCCGGATGAGGATTCGCCATTCACGCGCCTGCTGCTGCATCCACACGTGGACGAACAGCCCTTCACGCGCAGTCAGAGAGGTATTCGTATCCCCATCAGTGTTACACAGGTTACTGTGCGTGCGCATGACATCGTGGACGGGTTCGGCGGACGCGAGGTTATAGTCGACCTGACCCATGCCAGCGGCCCTGCTTACGAGGTAGAAAGACAGTAAGGCGGGTACTCTAATCGAATTGATCAGAGTACCCGCCAAAAATCCTTACTGAGGTAACGTTATGACAGAGGCGTGCTGAAGCCGTATTCAGTCTTCGAGCGGTGGCACGAATTCACTGATGTTGTGCTTGACTGCATAGGCTGCAGCTTCAGCGCGGTTGCTCGCGCCGATCTTTGAGAGCACACTGCTGACGTAGTTACGAACCGTACCTTCGCCCAGATAAAGTTTTACGGCGATCTGTCGGTTCGTCAGGCCTTCTGCAACCAGCGCCAGAACAGCCATCTCCTGGGGTGTAAGCTCAGCGAACGCCGCCGCATGTTGGGCCTGGTTCGCCTTGCGCACTTCAGCGAAGACGCTGGCCGTCATCGCCGGATCAAGCATACCTTCACCACGGCTGACGCGCTCTACCGCCTGAACCAGTTCATTGTCGCCAATGCGCTTCAACACATAGCCGGATGCGCCTGCCTGTATTGCCGCCATCAGCAGTTCATCTTCTGCGTAGGACGTCAGCATGATGACCCGACAGCCCGACACCTGTTCCACGATCTTGCGGCAGGCTTCAATGCCAGAAATACCTGGCATACGAATATCCAGCACAGCAATATCTGGTTGGTGCTCATTCGCGCGTTGGATAGCTTCGCTGCCTGTACTGGCTTCAGCGACAACACGAAAATTGCCGTTACGTTCCAGTAGGGAACGCAGCCCTGCACGAACGACGGCATGATCATCTGCAATCAGAATGCGGATTGTTCTTTGCATAGCGCCCCGTCAGCCCCTCTTCAAGGTCCCAATACTCCAAGAAAATTCCAATGCTATCCGTGTATAATACGTTGCAGTGCCGCATCCAGATGCCCCTCGCGCAGACAACAGCAACTACCTAGCACAGAGTATAACTCGCGCCAGGGGTGCGATTCCGCTACAATAGTCGCACGGCATTACTTTAAGGAATTCTTATCCGGACTTGTAGTGAGAAATGTCACCCATCGACCATGAACCTCGTACTCGACAAGTTCAAAGAAATCGCCAACGCTGTCCTGTACGCTGCTGAAGCGAGCGACTTTGAAGAAGTTCTCCATCGTATCGCTGCAGTTGGCCGCGAACTGGTAGAGTGCCAGTATGCGGCTCTGGGAGTACCTGATGGCAAGGGTGGTTTACGTTATTTCAAAACTGTGGGTATTCTCCCGGAAGACATCGCACGGATGGACCACCTGCCTCGCGGTGGGGGCTTGATCGGCGCAATCATGGAAGAGCGTCGCCCGATCAATCTGGTAGATATGTCCAGTGACCCACGGGCAAGCGGCTTTCCGATGCATCACCCTCGTATGGAACGTTTCCTCGGGGTACCGATCATGCTGGGCCAGCAGCTCTTCGGCATGTTCTATCTGTGCGACCGCAAAGACGGGCTGCCCTTCGATGAAAAAGACCAGCTTCTGATCGAAACCCTGGCCGGATACGCAGCGCTGACAATCGCGAGTGCCGATATGAACCAGCAGCGTAACCGCCTGCGCCTCCTCGAAGAGCGCGAGCGCATCGGTATGGAGTTGCACGACGGAATCATTCAGTCGCTGTATGGCATCGGCATGCAGGTTGATCTTCTCCGCCTGGAGGGCAGCGCTAACAGTACGGAATTGCAGGCGATCATTGACAACCTGAACGAAGTCATAGAAGACATCCGCAAGTACATCCTCAAGCTGCGTACAATGAACGGTCCAAGACGCTCCATGCACGACTGTCTGGACCACATCAAACAGCGTCTGCACATTCCCAAGAAGATCGAAGTGCATATTGACGCGCCCAATGAACCAGCGCCGTTTTCCGCCGCTGTCTTCGAATCAATCTGCCTGATCGTTAACGAAGCCTTCAGCAACGCCGTCCGCCATGCTGACGCCAAACGCATCGATCTGATCGCTTTCGAAGAGAGCGGACAATACAAGATCATGGTCTGTGACGACGGCCGCGGCTTCGATCTCAGCAGCGTCGCCAATCAATCCGGACTGGGCTTACGCAATATGCAGCAGCGCGCCCGGCTTTATGGCGGCCAGGTCATGATCGATTCTGCACTCGGCAGCGGCACCACACTGACCATTGCGATACCGGTCAAAGCCTACTGACACAACGTCAATATCATGCACTTATGCTCATTTCCCGCCACTTTTGACGGGGAGTTGTGCCTCTTTTCGACCATCACAATTACATAACTCAACGTGACAATCATCACGCAGACGGCGTATTGATCCGCAGTAGGCGCTTGCATTCATTCGACTTATGCTGGAATGGAGGGTGGAGTCGCCAATCCAACCCGGCTGAGGCCTGTAGAAAAAAGGAAAAAGGAATGTTTGAAAATATAACGGTTAAGGAATGGATGACGAGTGATGTCATTACAGTAAAACCGGGTACGCGCATTAGCGAAGCCCATCAAATTATGAAAGAAAAAGGCATCCGTCGTCTGCCCGTCGTCGAGAACAACCGTCTCATGGGCATCATCACCATTGGCGATGTCCGCGAGGCCAGCCCCTCAGACGCCACAACCCTCAGCATCTGGGAACTGAACTACCTGTGGGCACAACTTACCGTTGAAAAAGTAATGACCACCAATGTAATCACAGTGAAAGCCACTACCCCAATCCTCGATGCTGCTGAACTGATGCTCGAACATAAGATTAGCGGTCTGCCCGTCGTCAACGATCAGGGCGTGCTGGCCGGTGTAATTACAGAATCCGACATCTTCAGGATGCTGGTGCGTTCGCGGGCGGCCTCCGCGAACCCATAAGCCAGCGCAAGCGCTGTGATGAACCCTCCGGGGCGGCGCGAACTACTTGACGAAGGGAGGCAGGCGGCAGCTCAGACAGTCGCCAGTTGACTATGAACGTTCTGGACATAATGACAGCCAACCCGGTCGTCGTGCGCGCCGACCAGCCGATTCGTATTGCGCTGGAGAAAATGGAGGCGCATACCTGCAAGCACCTCCCCGTTCTCAGTCGCCAGGGGCACCTCATCGGTGTCATCAGCGATCGTGATATTCGCTATGCCCTCGATTCACCCTTTGCCCTGAGAGATCAATGGCGCGATGAGAGCCTTGCAAATGAGCTGGAAGTCCGCGCAGTGATGTCCGCTGCTCCCATTATCGTTGAGCCACAGGCACCCGCTGCCGAAGCCGCACGCCTGATGCTCACGCATCGCATCGGCTGTCTTCCTGTGATGCGCGGCGAAACGCTTGTCGGCATCATCACCCGCTCCGACATTCTGGTCGCATTCATGACGATGCAGCGCCGATATGAACTCATCGCTGGCAGCAACAAGCTGTATACCAACGGAACCAATCCTGAAACAGCCCCAGCAACCAGCCACCCGGATGAATAACCGACGTTCATAACGTGCAATAGACTAACAATACCGGAGCCCGTTCGATTGAACGGGCTTTCTGCATCTGCATCATGCATGATACAAAAACGATATGAATCTGGTCTCATCAAGCATCCACTTGTAATTAGCTGCTTCCTCGCGCATAGTACGGTCGCAACGCATGTAATCTGATACGCGTATTGCGTATGTATTTCAGACAGAAACGCACTTATGGAGCCAGACTAAATGCTACCACCACAGGATGTTGTCATCAGCGCCCAGGACATCACAAAGGATCTAAAGCTCGGCCAGGAGACGATACACGTTCTGCGGGGCGTCAGCTTTAACGTAGCGCGCGGCGAGATGGTGGGCATTGTCGGCCCCTCAGGCAGCGGCAAAAGTACATTGCTCGGTATCATCGGTGGCCTGGATAGCCCCACAAACGGTAAACTCTACATCGATCAGGTTGAAGTCAGCCGGATGAACGAAGACAAGCTGACTGAGATCCGCAATCAGAAAATCGGCTTCATCTTCCAGTTCTTCAATCTCATTCCAACTTTGACAGCACTTGAGAACGTCGCCCTGCCGGTGGAGTTCGCAGCTAATCGTAAGTTCAAACCGCGTCAGCGCGCCCGCGAACTGCTGGAAATGCTCGGTCTCGGCGATCGGCTGGGACATCGCCCCACTCAGTTATCAGGGGGTCAACAGCAGCGCGTCGCCATTGCGCGCGCGCTCGCTAATGAGCCACCGCTCATCCTGGCCGATGAACCAACAGGCAATCTGGATAGTGAATCCAGCGCCAGTGTACTGCGCGCTCTGGAAACAGTACGCCGTCAGTCCGGTACCACCATCATCCTCGTCACCCACGATACGGATCTCGCCGAACGCGCCGACCGGACACTGACGCTGGTCGATGGCCAGATCGTTCAGGAGACGCGACAGCACGACGCATCACTCGTATGAGGCGCTAAAGGTGCCGGGTATTTATCCAAGAGTAATTCACTGGACTACCTAATGCACCGCCTGTGCTAGCAATGTATATGTGCTAGAATGACTAAGCGTCTACCCAAACCTGACGCGACGGGAATCATCCAACATGCGGGCCGATTTTCAGTTAGATTATGACGTCATTACTGCCTCCCAGGAGCATCGGCTGTTCCTGTTGGCACGCCTGATCGCAGATGAAGATAGCCTCGCAGGTATCCGCCCTGCCCTGAACCTTAGCCTGGTCATCGACCGCAGTGGCAGCATGGCCGGTGACAAGATCAACTACACCCGACAGGCCGCACAGTTCCTCGTGCAGCACCTGGGCGCAAACGACACACTCTCCATTCTGCTCTACAATGATCGTATTGAAACGCTACTGCCGCCTCAGCGCCTGAGCAACAAGGACATGGTCACCCAGCGTCTGGAGCGCATTACGGTCAGCAGCACCACTAACCTCAGTGGGGGTTGGCTGCAGGGGTGCCAGTACGTAGCCGAGAACCTACAGACCGGCGCGCTGAATCGCGTTCTGCTTATGACTGATGGCCTCGCCAATCGTGGCGTCACCAGCCGCGATCAACTGGTCAAGATCGCTGCCGAGAAGCACGGCGAAGGCATCACGACTACAACGATGGGCCTTGGTAACGATTTTAACGAAGATCTGCTGGTAGCCATGGCTGAGGCCGGCGGTGGTGCTTTCTACTTCATCGAAAGCCCAGAAGTAACGCCCGACATCTTCCGCGAGGAACTGCGCGGGCTGTTGAGTACCATCGGTCAGAACTTGAGCATCACGCTCAAGACTACCGAAGCAGTCAAGGAAGTCAGACAACTCAATGCTTATGCTGAACAGGTCAAAGGCAATGCCACACGGTTCAGCCTCGGTGATATCGTCGCCCATGAGACGAAAACACTTGCATTGGAACTGACGATTCCTGCACTGGCCAACCTGGGCGAACAGCAGATCGGCACTTTGCGCTTCGAATACGACGAGATCCAACCCGACGGCAGCCGCCATCAGGTCGACGAGATGCCCATCAGGATCAACGTTCGCCCATCCGATGCGCCTCTGCCGCTGCCTGATATCCATGTCAGAAAATCAGTACTGCTGCTACAGGCAGCCCAGACGCGGCAACAGGCCATCAGGGCCGCTGATCAGGGCAACCTGATGGAAGCGAGCGCATCGCTCAAGCAGATGGCCGATCAGATCACTGATAGCCTTGACCCACGCTTCCCGAATGAAAGCGCCACCCTGCGCGAAGAACGCGACGCACTCCTTGAGCAGTCCGAGCAGATTTCGGAAGGTGGCCAGGATGCCTATCAGCGCAAGTCGATGGTCACGCAGGCTTATTACACGCGCACCAATCGACATGGCGAAACAATGGAGCTGCGGCAGCGCGAACTCCAGCGCGAACTTCAACAATCCGATATGGATGGCGAGACAGAGCACATACTCTACCGTGATGGAACAGCGCCTTCATATCTGCGCTGGAACGGACAGATATTTCACCTGTCAAAAGACTTGATCCGCATTGGTCGTGCTAGGCATAATGAGATCGTCCTCGACAACAAGGGTGTATCTCGATTTCACTGTCAGCTGCGGCGCGAAGGAAACTATCTGATTCTGGAAGACGTCGGCAGCACGAATGGCACCCTGCTGAATGGCAATATGCTGCGTCAACCCACCTCAGTTCAGGTCGGTGATGCACTTACAGTAAGTGACGAGCAACTGCTCTTTATCGACATAGATGCTTCTTCCATAGAAGGGAATCTCCATGCCTGATCGCGACTTCTACCCGATAACCATTGCCGGTATCGAGCGCCAACTTCCCTTGTTTGAAATCAAACCCGGTGTACGTATCGCCATTCTGAATATCCTGGGTGATACTGAACTGGTCAATGCGGCCGCCAAGGCGCTCGCCCCACTGCTGAATGAAAAACAGGCTGCATTTCTCGTCACCGCAGAGGCAAAATCCATCCCTCTCGCGCATGCACTTAGCGCGGAGATGGGTATCCCTTACGTAGTACTGCGCAAATCCTACAAACCCTATATGGGCGATGCAATGCAATCAGAAACGCTGAGCATCACAACTGGCAAACCGCAGACGCTCTTCCTCGACGAAAAAGATCATGATGCAATCAAGGGTCAGCGTGTCATTATCATAGATGACGTCATCTCGACCGGCAGCACGCTGCAGGGCATCCGCCTGATCCTGAAAAAAGCCGGTGCCAATATTGTCGCAGAGGCCGCCATTCTGACTGAAGGCGACCGTGCACAATGGCACAACATCATCGCTCTGGGGCATATCCCCGTCTGGGTTGAGACCGACTAATCACCACGGGCAGTCATGCTGCCCCACCAATCATACTAAGTTGTGCCATGCAGCAGATCCCGCTGACGCAGTAGATCTGTTAGCTGATCGTAGCTGATGCCATACCGTGCCGCCAGCTCGACGGCATAGCTCTTGCTCATGGGTGGCCCGGGTTCAATACGATAAGTTCGACGCACCACCTGACCGTTTTCCCCCTGCTCCACGCTGACGCGCGACACCACACTGATGATGCGGCTGGTGCCGGGTGTCTCTGCATTTAGCACCTCACAGCCTGCCGCCAGGTCGTGCAGGTGCGTGGCGAAAACGACGCGTGCGCCCAATCGCCGCAGCACCCGGACGACATCGCGTGCGATGTACAGACTTTCATTGGCAGCAGTGCTGGAAAGTGATTCATTCAACAGCACAAGGCTCTGCGATGTCGCCTGACCGAAGATCTTATGCAGGCGGCGTGCTTCTTCGCCCAGGCGCCCCGCCTCCTGCTCTGGTCGCTCTTCGGCGGCAAAATGCGTGTAGATGCCATCAACCGGGCTTATGACTGCTGCTTCAGCCGGAACGTATAACCCCGCCTGGAACATCACCTGCGCCAGACCAACCGCCTGAGTGAAAGTCGTCTTGCCACCTTGATTCGGACCTGTCAGGATCAGGATGCGCCCATCCTCATCAAAATGTACTCTATTGCGCACGATAACGTCTGCCAATTCCGCCTGTCGTGGCATCAGTTGCAGCGCCAATGCGACGTTGTAAAGGCCATCCAGATGCGTTATCCGATCCACGGGCGGGGCTACTTGGGGGCGACACACGGGCAGTTTGGCCACTTCCAGTGAATTTATCAGACGCACAGCACCCAGGTAGAAAGCGATTTCATTCTTGAGCGCGATCAAAAAACGTGTGCTGACTTGGCTGAATTGTCGCAGAGCCAGTGCAATTGGCCGGCTGGTCGTATCCATCAGATCAGACAGATCACGGAATAGGGGCGGCATGAACGGGCTATCGCGGTTTTCCAGCTCAACATTGAAATTCGCGCCTCCCATATCCAGCAGACGCGCATCATGCACAGGCCCCACCCTTTCGGTATCAGACACGTCACCACGCCGGCCAAAAAGCCGTGTGAGCAGCGTCTCGCTGCTGTAGGGCTGCGTGCGAGCCTCCAGCAGAACAGCTGAAAGCGGCCGCATCTGTTCATCCAGGTTGATACCGATCGTAATACTGCGGACTGCTCGTATTTTTGGCAGTAGTGTAGGCAGTTCCTGTCTCAAGCTGTGGAACAGTGGCGATTGCACATGTTCGCGCACGACCTCGCGCAGCTGACGCAGACCTTCTGATCGCAGGCTACCCCCGGCGTTCTGCAGTATCCCATCAAAACCGATCATGCACTGCACGTAGTTGTCGAGCTCGCTCAGTCGCCATGCGACCTGCCGCAAACGATTTTCCTTCCACTGTGGCGCGCTGAGATAGCTTTCCAGATCGAGGATAGTCTGCAGCACGCCCTCAAGCTGAGCGACCAGCTCAGGCTCGTCCAGCAAATCGGCGATCACAGCCTGTCGGTATGCGATTACCCGCTCATCGGCACACAGACTCAAAAGGATGCCGCGTACGTGCCCTTCATAGGCCGGCGTGTAGGCAAGCCTTCGGATCAGTAATCGTAGATTGAGATCATCAAGCAAAGTGGAGTTGGCACCGGACGATTGCGGCTGAGCACAACCCTCCGGCCATATGAGGCTAAACGGTAATTCAGGTTGGGTCATAAAGACAACTCTTTCATAAGCTGCCTCTATGTTACCTTCCCCGGTAACGGAAGGCGAACGTCAGCCTTGGCGTTTTTCCATGATCAGCAGATGCGATAATCCCCATGTATCCAATACAGTGTCTTCTAAGCGGTACAGGACATCGCGTGCCACGGCCATCGGCCTGCCAAAACGAGTGATCAGATTGTCATAACCGCCATACACGCGCTGATGATGAACGAGGGTAACCGGCAACCCATTGAAGAGGCTGAGCAGACCCAGGCGCGTATAGGCGCGAACGTGCGGCGCAAGACGATTGCGCAGGAAATCCGGCAGGTAATTGATGAGGGGCGTATTGCCGAAATGATAGTCGCCCTTCCAATAATGCCCATGTGTTTCGAACGGATACCAGCGATTCGGACAGAAGACGACCAGCCGTCCTCCGGGCTTCAGGACGCGCACCATCTCGCGCGCCGCCTCAACATCATCGCGAACGTGTTCGATGACTTCGTGGGAAAGCACGGTATCAAAATAGCCGTCTGCGTAAGGCAGATACTCGGCAGCAGCCACTGCAGTATGCGGTGTCGCATCTCGCGCCTGACGGGCGAACGGCAGTTCAATATCAAACAGGGCAACATCCGCACCATAACGTCGCCGCATCTGATCCGCATACATGCCGATGCCGCCGCCAGCCTCAAGGACGCGTGCGCCTTCCAGCGACGCCCAACGGGCGATCATCTCCAGACGTCGCTCTTGCCCCGCACGCCATACCAGACTCGGCACACCGCGCTCGGCAGCTTTGCCAGCATTTGACACTGGTCGATCCTTTCCGATGGATTAAGTCAGTCACAAGCAGATGGCAGACAGATCAGCGTGGTACTCATGTGCTTGGTGAGAGGGGGCCGGTGTATTCACGCTCCGGACGTCTCGTCTGGAACGACCGGCGTGTTTTCGTATCAGGCCGATCATCCGACGGCACAGCAGATGCTGGCATCTTGATGACCTCTACTGGCACTGATACGGTTATCGTCGTACCCATACCAGGACGGCTCTCAATATCGAAGCTGCCGTTGATCCCCTGTGCACGGTCACGCATATTCACCATACCGAGATGATCACGATCCTTATGGGTGACCTTCATTGGATCAAATCCAACGCCATTGTCAATGATGCGCACGATGACCAGATTGCCTTCCAGAGATACTCTTAACTTGATCAGCGACGCTTTTGCATACTTTCGGGCGTTGTTTACCGCTTCCTCAACCAGGTAGAATAAAGCGGATTCCTGTTTGTCACTGAGCTGCAACAGTGCGTTTTCATCAATATCCATATCGATGCGCTGATTGAAGGTCGATTTGGTTTTCTCAACCAGCTGCCGCAGTGCTTCGTTAAGCCCCTGAGTCTCCAGCGCAAGTGGCCGCAGCGTGAACATCACGTGCCGTATTTCCGCAGTTGCGCGTAGTGCCATCTGTCTGATCTTCTCGATCTCAGCGACGAGCTGTTCTGGCGCGCGTTCTGCGATCTTGGGCAGCAGCGAGAGGTCCATTGCCACGCGCGAGATGGTCTGCGTCGGCACATCATGCAGATCGCGGGCGAGCGCCTTGCGCCCATTCTCCTCAATCTCAATGATGCGTTCCTTCTCCTGCAGCAAGGTACTGAATAGCACTGCATTCTGGATAGCCAGTGTCACCTGAATGCCGACTGCTCGCAGCGTATCGATCAAATCTTCAAAAAATGCGTCTGGTTCCGTGCTGGCAAACAAGAGCACACCGTAGTTGTCATAGTGTGCCCGCAGCGGAATACACAGCATCGATTTAATCTGACTGAACGATACAAGACGTGATAGCTCAGGGTCAGATTTACCCGCACCGCCGATGACCGGGTCGCCCGTCTCAAGGGCTTCCGCGATAATTCCGCGCATACCTCTGAACGTGCGATGCGTCTCATTGTGATTGACACCTCGCGCAGAAGCGATGAACAGGTCTTCATCACCTTCGACAAGCAGCACCAGACTGACCACACGATTGCTCAGATTTGCCCGCACGCATAATCGGCCAATGTCCATGGCCGCATCCAGCACGCGATCATAATTCAACGATTCGATAAGAACAGCGCCCATCTCAGCAACTGCATTAGCGCGCTTGACCATCAAGCGCATTCGAGCCTCGTTCTCTGTTACAGCGTCCCGCATTAGCCGACTGGACCTGCGGTTGCTCAGGTCAAGCGTATGAGACCAGACCCCTGTCACCAGGGCCAGGAGTGCAAGGCCAATCAGTACCGGGAGGTTCGTCAGGCCAACGTCGACAATATAATCGACGGTCAGCGGTTCATTACCAGCAACGCCAATAGCGATCTTTGCCGCGAGCGCCGCCAGTAGTATCCCTACCGCATGAAATGCCCCCCAGGACGGCCCATAACGCAATATGCCGGACATCATCAACAGCCCGGCAACGACCAGAATAACCAGCGGCTCACCTTGAGAGACATAGATAAAGACCGCCGTAATAACCCAATCGCCCGGGGAAACAATCAAGGGTGAGTAAGCGGCCAGCGAACGAATCAGCAAGACAGCACCGAGGATCGCTGTTGCAACCGCACCTGCCAAAACGGCCAGCAGGATGTCACTGATATCATCCAGGGAGGTAATGGATCGGGCTTCCAGAACCAGAATCATCGCGCTGAAACCGATAATCATCAGCCAGCGAAGCGCGATATATACCCAGTTCGGTCTCTGTATACGATAGCTACGGGCTGCCATAGTCTCCCTGCTTGGGATGCAACAATCTGTATTGCGTCACTTACACTAATACCACAATAATACGCTGTGTAGGATAAACGAATAGACTTGCTCGGCTTTTTCCCGCAGCAACGTTCAGCCAGTTATCCCCAGGCGACCCAACAAAGGTGGCCCCAGAATGAGCACACCCACGATAATCGACGCAATTACGCCGAGCAGCACAGCAGCCGATGCAACGTCCTTGCCTACCTGTGCCAGCGGATGCAATTCCGGCGATGCCAGGTCAACCGCTGCCTCAATCCCCGCATTGAGGAACTCCGTCAGCCAGACGATCGTCACCATTACGAGAATCAACGAAAGTTCCACGTTGGAGATCTGCAGCCACAAGCTCAGGCCGAGTACAGCAGCCGAAGCGACAGACATGATTCGCGTGTTCTTCTGACGGCGCAGCATATACAGCCATCCGGCGAGCGCATACCCAAGGCTGCGCAGCCGATTCGGACTGATCTGAGCAGCATACTCGCCTGGGTCAATCTGAGATGTACCCGTCAGCGCGGCGTAAATGCGCTGCCAGCGTGCCCGTTCTGCAGGCGACGCCGGCGGATGGGGCTCAACTTCCTCTAACAGTGGCACGATCGCCAGATCAACGCCGATTTCGCTCAGCACCTCAGCCTGTGCCTGCCACATCTGAGCGCGATGTTCCGGTGTGTCGTGATCATACCCCAGGAGATGCAGACAACCATGTACGACCAGCAGCTGCAAGCTTTGAGAGATATCATGTCCAAGGCGCGCTGCCTGATCGCTTGCATAGGGATAAGCGATTACCAGATCGCCAAGGTAATCGGAGGCTGCTTCGCCCTCTTCAACATCAGGTTCGATACCAGGTAAATCAGGGAGATCAGGCAGGGCCTCCGCAGGAAAGGACAGTACATCTGTCGAGGCATCAATCCCGCGATACTGTCGGTTCAACTGACGCATGGTCGCGTTGTCAGCGATCACAAGTGACAGCGTCGCATCTCCCACGACTGACTGTGCGCGCAGAGTCGCAACCGCCGCCTTCTTCAGCGCATCAACATTAACCAGAAACCCGCGATCATTCTGCACATCAATGTCAACATCACCATTTGACTCGCCAGATGCAGGCGGAAAGGCGTTCATTTCTCTCGCATCTTCCGCTGGCGACGGCGGATGTGGCGTATCCGTATCATGTATCATCATCTACGGGCTATGTCTCCTTTTCAGAGGAGGGAGCGGATTCCGGCTGAGACTCGCCGTTTTTTCTTGCCGATTCTTCAGGCTTTTCATCAGGCGCGTTAGTCTGATCGCGGTTTTCTTCTGATGAGACCGGACCCACGGAAGAAGTCTCTGTCGAATCGCTCAGGTTCACTTTGCGCATGTTCCCCGTGGCGCGACGGCGATCACTGGTGGGCAGGCGCGGTACCTCAGTCATTGGCGCTTCATCAAATACATCCCCATCAGGAGCAGGCGTCGCCTGCCCAGGGGCCGCCGGTTGTCGACTGGTGCCTACACGCGGTCTTTCAACGGTTTCACTCGCATCAGGACGCGCAGCTTCGCCGGTCATCAGCTCGCCGTTGACCTGTACGGTCTTCTTTTCGGGCTCAGTACGCACCGGCGGTGTTTTCTCTGGCGTCTTTGGTGCGGGCGGCGCGGCAGGTTTCGGCTGCTGACTGACCGCATCGCGATAATTGATGCGCGGATGGAACATACTCTGCAGGATATCCACGAACACCGTCTGAATGCGGCGCAAGTCGCTCAGCGTCAGGTTTGAGTCATCCAGCTGACCATCATCACGTTTGCTGTTGATAATCGACCGGACAATCTGGCTGATCTGGGCCTTACTCTCTGGCTTGCTGGAACGCACAGCCGCTTCGCAGCTATCCGCCAACATCAGGATCGCTGTCTCTTTGCTGCGTGGACGCGGCCCAGGATAGGTGAAATCAGCAATATCCACCTGGCTCTCATCACCGCCAACGGCTTTCAGCGCACGCTGATAGAACACAAAGACCTGTGTTGTGCCATGATGCTCTCGTATGAAGTCGCGCAGGCGCTGTGGCAGGCGCTGTTGACGTGCAATTTCGTCACCACCCGTGACGTGATCGATGATAATATCAGCGCTGCGATACGGGTCGTTTAGCGTATCGTGCGGGTTGCCGATATGTTCCTGCTGATTCTCAGTGAAATAAAGCGGATTACGTACTTTGCCAATGTCATGATACAGCGCGGCGACATGCGTCAACTGCGCATCCGCACCGATCGCATTTGCGGCCTGTTCCGCCAGATTGGCCACTTGCAGACTGTGTTGGTAGCTGCCCGGTGCCTCACGCAGCAGCCGCTGCAGCAGTGGCTTGTTCGGCTGGCTCAGATCGAGCAGCCGCAGTGCAGTCGGCAGGTTAAACAACGCCGTTACCACATACATCACAGCAATCACTGTTGCCGGGACAAGCAGCGCGCCGTTCAGGAATGCGCCCCCGACTCGCGCTGCCAGTAAGGTCCCATCCTGGCTGGGTGCTGTGGTTGCGAGCGCGAACAGACCGATGACTGCTGCATTGGTCACGCCAACGATCGCCCCCGCCACGAAGAAAGCATTCAGCCGCTGTGGATTACGCAGCACCAGCGCACCGGCCAGCCCCCCCATGCTGATAAGCGTTGTAATTTCAAGCGAATTGTTGGTCGTCAGGCCGATGAGTAATGCCAGCCCGAGCGAGCCAATGATCGCAACATGCTGGTTAGAAATAGCGACGTAGATCAGCGCAATCGCTGCCGCAGGGAACAGATAAATATTCCACCCTGACCCCATGATACGCGTCACCGCCAGCATGATCAGGAAGATCGCAGCCAGTAATGTCAGCAAACGCGGATTATTGTAGAGCAAGTCCGGCGTGTAACGCGCCAGAAATAGCCCACTGATTACCATTACGATGATACTGGCAAGCAGCGCCCGCAGTACGTCAACGAGGCGGCGGCCTTCTGTCCTCAGCAAGCCAAGCGCTTCAAGCGCCTCGTAGTCGGATTCTGAAACAGTACTACCAGCTTCCACAATACGTTCACCCGTTACGAACCTACGCTGCACCGGTGCTACAGCTTCGGCCGCAGCATCGCGTGCTGCCTCTGTCGCGCTTACATTCTCAAACGTATTTGGTCGTATCAGGTCCTCGATAATTGCGACGATGACATCACGCTCCAACCGGTTAAAGCGCACAACCGCAACCTGCGTCGGCAGCTGATCGCGTACAGCCTGGAGCTGATCCTCACGCGCACTGCGCATGACTCGCGGCAGGACGGTCAAAACCTCTTCTTCGATATCTTCCCAGGTCGCATCATCAAAGCGCAGGATGGCATCGACAATGTGCGGTTCGAGATCTAGCGCAGTGATCTCGTTCAGGTCTTCACTCTTTTCCTGATCGCTGTCGTATGTCGCGAGGCGCACATCCCGCATAAAGTTCAGGATCTGCTGAGCAGTCTGTGTCTGTTGTTGAATGATGTCAGGATCAGGTAATGTGTAGATCGCATCGACAGACTCGCGGGCGCGTGCCCGCTCAATCTGTGTGAGGAAATCGCTGGTGTAGGTGACATTTGTCGGTGCAACAATGTCGCGCGGGGCGACATCGCCCACGTTCAGCGTGCTTACGCCGCTCACCCGCGGGAAGATACTGTCAAATGCGACGATCAATGTTGTCGTCAACACGAACGTCACCGCTGCCATGGTGATGACAAAACGTGTCGTCAATATGGTTGTTCGTTCTGGTGGGATACCAAAACGCGCATCGAGCAAATCTGCCCAGCGTGCGATCATAAGTCAGTCCGGGTTAACCCTCTTTGTTGAGCAGTGCGCGAACAATTTCGCTCACGCGCTTACCGTCGGCACGGCCTTTCGTCTGAGCGCTCAGCACACCCATGACCTTACCCATATCCTTAGGTGATTGCGCGCCAACCTGGTCGATGGCCTGCTGCGCCAGTTTCGTAATTTCCTCGTCAGTCATCTGGGTCGGCAAAAAGTCCTCGATCACAGTGACTTCATATTCTTCCTGTTCGGCCTGCTCAGCACGACCTGCTTTCTGCAGTTCATCGATGCTTTCGCGCCGCTTCTTCGCTTCCTTCTGCAGCACGCTGATCACATCGTCAGGCGATAACTCGCGCCGTTCATCGATCTCGACTTGCTTAACAGCACTCTGCAGCAAGCGAATAACGTCACGTCGACGGCTATCCTTTGCCTTCATCGCTTCTTTCAGAGCTGCATTAAGCTGGTCTTTCGGGTGATCTGACATGTCTCCGTCCTTTGCAGTCCCGATGCACCTATTCTAACACAGGGCTGGCCAGTGCCGTGCCTGCCTCCACACCAACGATCCGAGCAGGCGTAATGTGATTCGTTAGCGGCCGGGGATGTACAGCCTGTACGCGCAGGTAGTTGTGCGTATAACCGGTATTGAAAAAGCCTTCATCACTGGCTCCTGTCACCTGCTCCCACAAGACCGGCAACGCACGTCCAAGAGCGCGCCGCGCAAATCTGTTTTCGCATTCTGAGGCATGCTGCAACAGCCGCTGGCTGCGTGCCTTCTTGATCGCTTTGTCAACCTGGCCTTTCATACGCGCCGCCGGCGTTCCTGGGCGCACGCTGTAACGAAAGACATGCAGGCCATCAAACGCCATCTCATGAATGAACGCCTCGCTGATGGCAAATTCTTCTTCGGTCTCGCCAGGGAACCCGACAATCACATCCGTCGTAATGCGCACATCAGGGATACTCCTGCGCGCAGCCATCATCAGCCGGCGGAACTCATCCTGACTGGTATTGCGTCGCATACGCTTCAGTGTGGTATCACAGCCGGATTGCAGCGGTAAATGCAGATGCGGACACAAACGCGCATCCTGCCAGAGATCGAAAAAGCCTTCGCTCAGGTCCCAGGGTTCGAGCGAAGAAAGGCGCACACGTGGCACTTCTGTTTCGTTCAGGATACGCTGCACGAGATGGAGCAGGCCATCACGGTCACCCAGATCATGCCCGTAACTACCGAGATGCACGCCCGTCAGTACAACTTCCTGATACTCGGTGGCATGCAGGTAGTGGATCTCATTCACGATTTCATCTGCTAGCCGACTACGACCTTCACCACGCGCCACTGTCGTCACACAGAACGTGCAGGCGTTATCACAACCATCCTGAACTTTGACGAAAGCCCGCGTGCGTGCACTGGCACCGGGCAACCCCTCGTCACGCTCGTGCGGCTCCTGCTCGAAAGGCTCTACAGGCTGTCCTGTCAGCATCGGGACGATTTGTGCTTTCTGCTGGTTATCGACCACCTGCGCCACGCCCGGTAGGGTTTTGATCTTATCCGGTGCGATCTGCGCGTGACAGCCGGTAACCGTTATCGCTGCTGCCGGGTTCGTCCGGTTGATACCTCGGATAAGCTGGCGACCTGCCCGCACGGCCTCACTCGTAACCGCACAGGTATTCACAATGACCTGCTCTGCGTCGGCGGGATCGTCAACGACCTCATGCCCTTGCTGAATGAGCTGGCGCGCCATGGTGTCAATCTCACTCTGATTCAGGCGGCAACCCAGCATTCGTAGATAAACTCGCATTTTGATGCTAACCCACACTCCACTTCAATCAGCCACTGGTCAGCTCTCGCCGTTCTCGGGGCTGGAATACGACAAACTGATCAAATTCGACGACCGTACCTGGCAGGCGATCCACATTCACCACGACGCCCAGCTTCCCGGCAGATGCTACTTCGCCCTGCCATACGGATGTCACTTCGCCAAGGCAGTTGGCGGCGTTGCCGGTCGGCTGCTCGCCGGGCAGCGGCACGCAGAGCTCTACCTGCTGTCCGTTGATATAGAACCAGAAACGGTTTCCCTCACCCACGACCCGCAGCCGATTGGTCGCATTCAGTCCCATGTTGATGAGATCAGGAGCCGGATGCCACACTGTCAGACGCTGTGCAGCGCCGTTCTCATCCGTGCCCCACAGCGCATAATAACCATCTGTGCTGATCAGGAAGACCTGAAAGCGCGATGCCAGCTCTTCCCCAGAAGCGAATAACAGGCGCAGTGGCACGCCGAACAGATCGATTTCGCTCAAATCACACAGGAGCCTAAGCGGCATCGTGCAACCATCAGCGTTCTCCTCCAGCCGGAAAATCAGACCGAAACCTTCGTTAGCCTCACTGCCGCCAACGGCGGTTGCCGACACACTGACGTCAAAATCCATGAAGACTGGCTCAGCTGCGGAATAGATCGTCGTCTGCGGGCTTTCTACGTTGACGCGCAGATGACCGTCCTGTATCTGCATCGCATTTAGACCGGCCGCCTGCTGCCACTCGTCATCAAAGCCATCAAAGCCAGCTGCATACAGCAGTTCGCCCGGCTCACCCGATAAGGTGAGCTGCCGTGCCGCCAGCGCCTCGTAAACAGCAACCAGGGCGACAAGCAGCAGCAGCGGGAAAACCACCAGCAGCAATAATCGCTGCCAGAATGAACGACGTCGGCGCTGTGGTCGGTTTTGTGCCAATGATCTCAATCCTGATGGCGTATAGTCGCGGCGATTTTAGCACATTCGCGCATACGCGTGAAGCATGGTGACGCCTCAGCCCAGTCGTGCCAGGATGCGTGCCGCCGCAGAGGCATACGGGGAGTCTGTCTCTGCGACGCGGGCCAGCAATGGCCGCGCAGCATCGATCTGCTCTGTCTCGATCAGAATACGCGCCTTGTCGTACAGCAAACGGGGCGTATTTGGAGCCGCTTCCAGCGCGAGGTCAATCTGTTCCAGTGCAGCGTCACTCTGGCCGCGCCGGTGCAGCGCCCAGGCATAGCCACCCAGCACCAGTGGATCATCCGCCTGCGCGCTTGCGAGTTCCACCAGATCAGCAAACATATCTTCGGGCAGAAGTGCGGCTTCCTCGCTGTAGAAGTGCGCCAGCGCGGAGAGCATCTCAGGCGCTTCGCCGCTGATCTCGACGGCGACCTGCAACCAATATTCTGCCTCATCCAGCTGGCCCAGTTCGCGATACGCCTGACCAAGTTCCGCATAATAGGCCGGGTTCTCAGGTTCCAGGGTAATCGCAACCAGCAGCGGGATCACACTGCTCTGCGGATCACCTTGCAAACGCATCTGCAATGCCTGCACATAATAGATAGTCGCGTTATCTGGTGCCAGTTTCAGAGCACGATCAACCCAAACTGTACCCGATTTCCCCTGAATGGACCGCATCAGACCGGTCAGAGCCAGCGCTTCGCCATTCGGATAAGTCAGATCCGCCGCATAGTCAAAAGCATGCTCCGCCAGTCTCCAGCGCCCCGCCCCGGCATACAGGGCGCCAACCGCCATCGCTTGCCCCTGCGGCTGATTTCTCAGCAGGGCGGTAAGCTCCGGCACCAGGGGAAAACCAGGTTCCCTCACGCGAGAGAGGTAAGCCAGCGCACGCGACGCATCGGTCGGTGCCAGCAGCAGCCCGGCCTGATACGCCGCCCACTGATGGTCTGGCTGCACACTCAGCATGCGTTTCAGTCCATCAAGTGCGCCAGCGTAATTGCCGTGTATGAGATGCGTCTCGATGATCTCTCGCATCAACTGCACATCAAATTCCAGCGCAAGCGCGCGCTCAAACAGGGCGAGCGCTCGTCGCTGTTCGCCCAGCTCAGACAGCAGTTGCCCAGCCTGCCTCAGCGATGATGCAGTCCAACCCGCCTGCACAGCTTCAACCTCGAGTACATAAAGCTGCGCTTGCAGCGACTGTGCCCCCCGCTGACCGTACACTTGTGCGTTTCCGGCGATTATTAGCAGGCTCAACGCCAAAAAAGCCAGCAGCCCGGATCGAACATGCTGGCGGATTGTCGCCTTTAAAAGTTTGCCGAATGTCGTCTCAGGCGGATTGCTGACCATAGAGGGCAATACGCACAGTCTTTTCGACCTGCGCAGGCGTGAACGGTTTGATGAGGTAGCTATGTATATCCTGCAACTTACCAATCAGCCGATTCGCCGGGTCACCATAAGCCGTAATGATGATCACCATCGGCAGCGGCATCTCATGGGCCTCATAATGAGCCTTCACATCTTCCAGCATCTTCCAACCGGTCATGTCTGGCAGACCAATATCGATCAGCAGCAGCTCGGGCATTGTGCTCATCGCCTGTTTCAGGCCCGCCTTACCCTGAGTCGCGTAATCGGCCACTAACCCCATGCTCTCGAGCGTCGCCTGGATAACCTCAGCAAGTTCAACCGTGTCTTCAACAATCAGCGCGCGAATAGTCTTGTCTCCAACCATATCCATTAAGCGCGGTTGCGTGGCGCGGGCCGTCTGTGTCTCATCTTTTGCCCGATGTGCGTCCTGATGATTCACCTGCGGATCATCAATTTCTCGAAGTATTGCCTCCAGGTCAAATTGTCCAGTCTGACTGTGCGCGGCAGGCTGCGATACAGATGCGACACTCGCCGTCTTGTGCTCGTGGAAGTCGGTCGGGATGAAGAGGTCATCATAAGATTCCGCTTCGGGGACGTGCGAACCATCGCTGGTGGGCATGGACAATTGGGTGGCCATAAGGCACTTCCTCAACTTAGATGGGACGTTTTCACGCCTCACCTTAATTTCTATTAATTGCATTATAGCACGCTGATCAGTACCTGCGCGTTGAAGAGTTCGTCATATTTGTTACAGTTCTGTATAATTTTCTTGATGTACAGTTGCCCGTTGATAATAACATATTCGATGCCTCAAGACACGTCATTTACATTGTGCGCCACACACCAGTTGCCTGATCACAGCGAATGTGCTTTGACTGGCGTTCTGCCAGGTGGCGGCCTGGTTACCGTCGAGACTTACGACGATAGCGACGCTGCCCCCACACGCTATGTCATCCACCATCCACAGCGCACTGAGCAGGCCTACGTTGAGCGCTTGGGTCCTGACGAAGAATTTTCCTGGCCTGTCCCACCATTAATCCCGGAGGCTGTTCGCCAAACAACCGCCATGAATCATGTTGGCGGACGCTGGCGCGGACTGCGCGAAGCCGAGCGTGTCGCTGATTGGGTGCAGCCACTGACGATCATGGAGAAGATGGCGCTGCTACAACAGTTGCAACTGAAACTTCCCCCGCCAATGTTGCTCGGCATTGCAGAAAGTCGCGTTCTAAGTGAAGCGCACCTACACGATGATTGTTATGTCGTCTGTCGTCGGCTGCGGCTGGCCTATGCGCTGATGGAGCCACAGCAGGACGCAGACGGTCTGCCCTACGACTATGATACCCACGTGATCCATGTCGCCCATGTTTACGACGCAGCTCGCGATCTGGCGCCGTCGCTGGCTCAGGCCCTTAAGGGACCTGGGAATGTCGCGCTGGCTCGTCCGCTTGATTGTCTGGTAGATGCGGATCGGCTATATGTGGTCGAAGGTGGTACAGCATCAACGCCATGTCAGTTGCATATCTGGCAGGTGAACCCGACCGCGGCCTGTGGTATGCTCACAACGCTCTGACCATAGTTGAGCCACTTCTCATGCACAACATTCGCCTGACTATCCTCGTCGGACTGTTTCTCGTGCTGTGGATTATCCCGCAGCCTCGGGTACTGGCCCAGGACGCCATCGAAACGCGTTGCCCGGCTGGTATTCAGGCGCGCCCTGCGGATTTCCAGCCAGGCGGCATCATCCTGACGGCCTTCGATAGTCAGAATCTGTGGGTATATGACATTGACCGAGCAACACGCTATCCATTACCGGAAACACGCCCCTGTCTGAGTAACTGCCGCCTTTCACCGGATTCACAGTGGCTGACATACATCAACCCGGAAACAACCGCCTTATCCCGTATGCGCCTCGACGGCACACAACGCAGCTCCCTCGTCGCTGGTGGAGCTTCAGATGTATTCTGGTGGTCAACAGACAAACTGCTCATCTGGACGCCAGACCACCGGGCTTACCTGAGAGAGATAGATGCTCTGGATGTCGAAAGCTCACGCGAGTACCTGCCTGCAGACCGGCTTATCTCAATTCAGCCAGGCGGCTTCTACGGCATTCGTCTTGACCGTGCAAATGACCAGATTGTGCGCACCTTAGTCAATACCGCCGATTCGGCTCAGCCACCGGTCAGGCTGGCGGTAGATGAGCCCTATTTTAACGCCAATGCCTGGTCACTGGACGGCGGACAATTGCTTTATGTTGGACGCGGCGCCTACGACGAAACGGCTCAGATTGCCGGTGCGGAACTGTATCTGCTGCGCCCAGGCGATGCTATCCCGCGTCAGTTGACGAGCTTCAGCCGTATATACGGTGCGGTCCGCATCGGCGGCTATAACACCAACGCCTTAAGCTGGTCTCCCGATGGGACGCGGGTCGCCTTCTGGCTGATTGAACTGCTCGGGCCAAATCCAGCAGAAAACGTGGGGCAGGCGCAGATTCACGTACTGGATGTCGCCAGCGGCCAACTCACTGCCTACTGCGGTTTTGTCACTGATGAGCATACGCCAAACCCTTCATCCCTGGCCTGGTCGCCGGATGGTACACATCTTGCTCTGGTGGGCAATGTTCCAGGTGATGATCGCGGCTATCTGCTGCTCGCGCTCAATGTCGACAGCGGCGTCTTCACCGAATTGAGTGAAGGCGTCTTCCCGGCGCTGGGTCGCCCCGACGTGACAGCCTGGGGGTACACTCCGTGATGGAGCGTCCAGTCTACCTGCCGACATGGCAGTTATGGCGCGGTTTGCGCCACCCACCTTACAATCACCCCCTCTTTCGGCACATTCGTCAGCAGGCAGCCACGGATTACTTCCAGCTTCCTTTTTGGTTAGTGGCCGGGGCGATAGCAGCCGTTATCCTCCTGGTACTGCTAAGCGATGCCTCGCTGACGATTTTCGCAATCATGCTGCTCACTATCGCCGTCCCGCTTGTGGTGCTGTTGGCTAACGGAACATTGTTTGGCATAGCATTCACCATCGAAGTCACCCAAACACTCCACCGCACGGCACTCAACTTCAGCGAAGCACTGCTGAAACTCACACCAATGGGCGGCCTCGGCAGCGCTTATCTGATCGCTGCGGCGTGCCTGCACCGTAAAGATCGCTTCAATCAGCTCAACCGGGTAGTCAGACTCTGTGTCATCGGCACGATCGCGGGTGCCATTATCGCGATGCTGCTCGTCCTTTTGACCCTGAGCCCCGCTAACGCCAACGGCAGAGTATTTGACTGGCGTTTAATTTCAGGCTTGCTGGGTCTCATCGCTGGCGCACTGCTGTTATACCTCGATCACATCCAATCGATGGTGCTGGCGACCCTCATTGGGATGCTTGCAACTCGTCTGACACTGCTTGATTTGGGGAAAGGCATCGCTGCTGGTGTATTATTTGCACTGGCCCAGGCCGGCAGCTATGCGGTCGTTCTCCTGGCGAGCCTATCTCTGGGCGTGATCCTGCAGCACACTGCCATCGATGGTGGTCCGGCGGCACATGTCGGCCTGACATTGACCCTGTACTACCTGCTGCGAGAGGGCCTGATTACCCTGCTTTGGCATCGGCTCATTCAAGATCACGATGCGACTTTCACGGAAGCTTGTACCATGCTCTATCGCACATTCGACCGGTCATTGGCGAGTTAGTGAGTTCGATCATGTTCATCTGGAGACTCTGGCACGCCCTGAGCCATCCTCCCATGAGCGACCCGCTTTACCAGCGAGTTGTTGCTGTTCGTCAGGCACCGGCCCCACGTGTCACGGGAATTCTGTACATGTGGATGCTCATGTTCGGGGGCATGGGCTTTTGCATGACGGTGGTTTTCGACTGGATACCCGGGCTGCTTCTGTTCATCTTCCTCAGCGCCAACACAGTCTACGGTGTGATGGCCGGGCTACAGGTGAGTGGCAACATCGTCAAGGAAAAAGAGCATCAGCGTTTTCATCTTCTTGCATCACTACCCGGTGGCAGTCTGCAAACCAGCTGGGCAATCTGTGCGGCAGCCCTGCACCGCCGCTCGCGTTTTGTCTGGGGAGCTTTCTTCGTCAGGCTGGCGACGCTGGTACTTCTCTCAACGCTGATCGCCATACTCCTGATCACGCTTCTGCTGATGGGCAACACCACGACACCAACAGCACGCTACAGTGACACGCTCACGCTGCGTCTGACTATCGCCGGAATTGGGCTGGCAGTCGGCTTCTTCTTTGATCATTTCTACAGTGTTGTGACTGCGCTGTTGTTGGGCATGCTGGCCCCCATTGATACTACCAACCGGTTTGAAGCCCGCTTCCGGGCGTTGCTCGCATTTCTGGGCCTGCAGGCAACGCTCTATATTGTGGCAGGAGCGTTTATCTTTCTTGTTGGTGATCTGACACAGCCCTATCTGCGCGATAATGTGGGCCTCGTCCTGTTGCAGACGATCGCAGGCCTTGCCAGCTTTTTGCTGCTTCGAGAGATAATCACGCGCCTACTATGGCGGCGACTTGTCGATGCACTGAATGCCGCTGATCCAGAGGCAAAGGCCCTTCTACGCGGCGTGGTCTGAATAATCACCTCCCTGTCAGGAATTATGGAAAACGCACTCAGCGTTCTGATGCGCTTCCAACGTTCCCTGATCAGCATATGGTAGAATTTGGGCGCGACTCGAGGCTATAATAAAGACATCATCTGACCACTGCGGGCCTCGCGCTCAGCGCCCGTGATTGGAGAAAACGTTGTGTCTGATGTGATCAAGCCGGACGCAATTCCGGTGAGCGCCAGCGAAGACTGGCAGCCCGACCCCAAACACCCTCGCCGGCGTCCCCCCTGGATACGGGTCAAAGCGCCCTCCGGCGAAACTTACGAGAATGTCCGCCAGTTGATGCGCGGCAAATCGCTGCACACCGTCTGCGAAGAGGCACAGTGTCCCAATCTCGGTGAATGCTGGGGGCACGGTACAGCGACGTTTCTCATGATGGGCGACACCTGCACCCGCTCGTGTGGCTTTTGTGACATCAAAACAGGACGTCCCAGCCCGCTCGACTGGGCCGAGCCAAATCGCATCGCCCAGAGCGTGCGCGCCATGAACCTGCGCCATGTCGTCATCACCAGCGTCAACCGCGATGATCGGCCTGATGGAGGTGCGCCGTTGTTTGCGATGGTCATTCGACGTATTCGTCAGCTTCAGCCGGGTTGCAGCATTGAGGTACTCATCCCCGATTTTAAAGGCAGTGAAGTTGCGCTCAAGATCGTCATGGATGCCCAGCCAGAAATCCTGAACCACAACGTTGAAACTGTCCCTCGTCTGTTCAAGACGGTACAGCCACAGGATCGCTGGGAGTGGGCGATCAGCACGCTGGAAAACGCTAAGAAGATGGACCCACTCGTCCTGACCAAGAGCGGCATCATGCTTGGCCTGGGTGAAACTTTCGATGAAGTTGTTGAGACCATGCAGGCCCTCGCCAACATCCGAGTTGACATCCTGACGCTGGGTCAGTATCTCCAGCCCAGTAAGAAACATCTGCCCATCGCCCGCTACTACACGCCTGCTGAATTCGAGCAGCTCCGACAGATCGGCCTGGAGATGGGCTTTAAATGGGTGGAAAGCGGCCCGCTGGTGCGGAGTAGTTATCGCGCCGAACAGCAAGTGCGCGAACTCAGCAAGCTCGATCATTTCCGCTTGCGGGGTGAGCACACTGCGCAATCTGGCGACTAGTAGATTTCGATACCGGGGGCATCATGCTCCCGGTTCGTTTTTCGGCCCTGTCAGATAGATCATCAAGCGGTGGCCATAATATACGGTAAAATAGGTTATAGTACGCCAAACGCTGATATCGTCCGTTACTGTTGTTAAGTGAGTAAGGTTCAGTGTATGTCTATTCCCGCACCCCCTACCGAAAAGCCCAAACACACACCTGATCTCGACCTGACTGTGCCACTGGCCGTTGAGAGCTGTGCCGAACGTCTGGAAAACCTGGCCGACGAAGAGCCCGGTCTGATGGTTGATGTCGCTCTGATGCCTAAAGATGGTCAATGGGATGTCTTGCTCGTGCACTCAGAAGGTAGCCCTTACGATCCCCGCTTCACACGGGTTCGCTTTGTGGGCCATCTATCGCGTTCGTCAACAGGTGGCGCGCATCTGGCAGGCGCGTTTCTGGTGGATGCAGCCACTTATGTCACACGTGCGCTGTACCTGACGACTCTCGGCCCGCTTCTGCTGTTCATTGCTCTGCGCCTGGGTGGACGTCTGCCGGTAATCTGGCTATTAGCCCTGGGTGGACTTGCCGTGCTGTTCTATCTGTTAGCCTGGCAGCCGGACCGTGTACTGCGCGAACGTAGCGCTCAGATTAAGCGTCTGATCGAATCTGCACTGCGCTGATCAACAGTCGCACGTAAAGACGGATGGAACAAAGAACGGACTGCTGCGCAGCAATCCGTTCTCAAACTGTAAATCTGTGTTTCAGGCTCGTTATCTAGCTTTCAATGACCTTGTCGTCGATCAGCTGCTGCTGAACGCGCTGCCCACGCGGATTGAAAGCAAAATGCTGCGCGTGCAACTGGAACTCAACATCGATCATCGCGCGTCCAGCACGGTTCTTCTCAACCGTGAAGACGACCCAGTTACGGTAGTTCTTGGCGTTATAGGGGTTGAACGCAACATGGTCTTTCGCCAGGATCTGATATTTGTTGTTCATGATGATGGCGATGTCAGACTCATAATCCAGGGCACTACTACCGCGCAGATGGTACAGATGGATGCGTTTGCTCTTCAGGCCCTCACGATCGCTTGCGACGATAGCGAACACCGGCACATCCACTGACAGCGCAATATCCTTCAGCCCCTCGACGATAATCGTGACTTTGTCATTCTCATCGCGTGGCCGCTCAGGATGGACGGCCACCTTCTGCAGGTAATCCACGAAAACAGTGACATTACCGCCGGTGGCATCTGCCAGGCGCATGGTCATCTCTTTTATGGAACGCAGATTGGTGACTGCCGGGCTAGCCTTGAGCAGAATCAGTCGGTCACTGTAGCGCATAAGACGCTGAAGCGCTGGTGCCGTCTTAGGATGATCGCGCAGAATCGCCTGTAAAGAACCACTGCCATCATTGCGGCCCATGAACTTCTTCGCACGCTGTGAGACGATGATATTGTACATATCACGCAGCTTAAGCCCGTTGCCAAGTTCGACCTCGGGCGGGTTGATGCTCTCCATACACAGCAAACGGTGCATCAGGTGCGCTTCAGTGTGCTCATAGGAGAGATAGAATGCATATTGATCGGGACGCATAGCGATATTGCGCGCAATTTGTAGCGTCGCAATCGTCTTGCCAATACCCTGAGCCCCACCCAGCAGCGTGAGTTCCGTCTTGCGCAGGCCACCACCCACCAGCCCATCGAGCGGATCAAAACCTGTAGGTAATGGGACGTAATCCACCAGATCACCCGACATGACCTTCTCGTCGGCTTCGTTCATCACCTGCGTCAGAGTACGCGGCAGGTGCGCGCCAGCGCGCGAATTAGATGGCTTACGCGGTTGTGATGCCCCGCTGGCCTGTGCCTGGGGACGCTCAACACGCTGTTGTGGCCTGGACGGTCGCTGAGCCGCCTCATTCATCATCTCAGCGCCCGGCTCAGGCGGATTTGTTTCGGACAGATCATCTGTAAAACGCCGCGTTGACATCCCCAAATCCTTACTGTCTTTCGACTACCCGAACGTGTAGCCCTTCGATCAGGCCGTGTAACGCCTAGCAATTAGATTGTGCATCATGAATAACCATCGCACAAGTCATGACGCAGCATCCTTCACCACGATCAATGAGGCTGTGGAAACATGGTAACGGATCACAGGAAACAACTTCCGGAGCAATCAGACACAAACTGAAGTCATCAGACGAATTGTTTCGCTTTATTATGCTATATGATAACAGATAAATTCTTCTGATGAGTTGAGGAATTCACATCAGGCAATCGACCGGTTGCACCCGTCCGTAACTGCACGCCGCCGTTACCACACATTAAGAACCTTAACACTCGCGTTATGATCTATTCTACGTCGATTTAACGTCGAGGGATTACTTATTTTGGTCTTATCAAGCAGATTATCAGGCTTGTGATACAATGAAACGTGGGGTAAGGCAAAATAAGCGAAAGTTGAGCAAAGATCGCTACCAGCTGTCTGCGACTACCACCGAATATGGACACTCCACAGCCTACATCATCAGTTTCACAGCCAGTTTCGGCATCCAGGGTTACAAAATACTGACTTGTGCGTAACCAGGATGGGTGTATATTGTTACTAAACGCAGCTGTACACTCTGAGAAACACATAGAGTAACGCAAAAACAGCGGCAATGCGATCACCGTCTTTTGCACAGTTTGGCCTGCTTCACCTGTGACAAGATTCGTTGAAGACATTGTTATCATTGTTAGAGGCTTAACCGCCCAACAGCCAGGGGAAAAGCAACGTGATCCAAGAACTCATCAACAGAGCCGATCAGCGAGGCTACCTGACTTACGATGATGTTTTGGAGGTGATTGAAGAGGATGGGGAGGATTTAGCTTCACTCGATAGCATCCTGTATGAACTGGACGAGCTAGGCATTGAACTCCAAAAAGAGAGTGAAGATATGTCAGCCCCTCGTGCCGATGAAGAATTTAATGGTGATTTCGGTCCAAATGAGTTATTGCAAGACCCCGAAATAGGTGATCTAAGCGCCATCTCCTCTGATGACCCGGTCGGGCTTTACTTCCGTCAGATGGCACAAGAACCCCTTCTGACAGCAATCGAAGAAATCGAACTCGCCAAACGTATCGAGCGCGGCAGTCGCGCCCAGGATCGTGTCCAGCGCCCGGATGCCCTGCAGAAATCTGAACGCTGGTTCCGTCAGATGGAGCGGCTCATTCAGGATGGACAGCTCGCCCGCGAACATCTCGGACGCGCCAATACCCGTCTGGTTGTCAGCATCGCGAAGCGCTACATGGGCCAGGGTTTGCCCTTCCCTGATCTGATTCAGGAAGGCAATGTCGGCCTGATGCGCGCCGTCGACAAATACGATTATCGGCGTGGCAATCGCTTCAGCACTTACGCGACCTGGTGGATACGCCAGGCAATAACCCGTGCGCTTGCGCAAAAAACGCGCACGATCCGCATCCCACTGCATATGACCGAGCGCATCCGCCAGATGTACCGCATGGCACAACATCTGGAGCAGCGCATGGGACGGCGTCCCACCCTCGATGAGATCGCAGACGAAATGGACCTGCCCATCGAGACGATTCGCAACATGATGGACGCCAGCCAGCATGCCATCGCGCTCGAAAAACCCGTAGGCGATGATGGCGACAGCGAATTCGGCGATTTCATCGAAGATCAGGACACGCCTAGCCCCGTTGAATCTGCTACGCAGCACCTCCTCCAGGAAACGATCGAAGAAGTCTTAAGCGAACTCACCCCCCGGCAAAGCCATATATTGCGTCTGCGCTTCGGCCTCGGCGGTGGTGAACCCCATACCCTGGAAGAGATTGCCAACAAATTCGGCCTATCCCGTGAGCGCATCCGCCAGCTGGAAAAAGAAGCGCTGCGTCGTCTTCGTCACCCAAGGCTGGCACACAACCTGCGCGATTATCTTTAGACTGCATTCTCTAACGAATTTTGCACATCAAGGGGCGATACTAAAATCGTCCCTTTTTGATTCCTGAATGGCCCGTGCTGGCGCTTGGCCCGCCTACGTAAAGTCTGATACAGTGCCAGAAAGATAATCAGGAGAAATAGATCCATGATTCCGCAGCAACCGAAATACGCTTTTTTCAGGGGCGCGATCGTACCCTTCGCACAGGCAACCATCAGCGTTATGACTCATTCTTTCAATTACGGTACAGCAGTTTTTGGTGGTCTGCGCGGCTACTGGAACGACGACAACGAGCAGATGTACGTCTTTCGCCCGGTCGATCACTTCGAACGACTGATCCAATCAGCCGGATTACTGCGCATGGCAGTACCCTACACACCTCAGGAGTTGGCGGATACACTCCGCGACCTGCTCCAACGAGAAAACTACACTCAGAACTGTTACATCCGACCGCTCGTCTACAAGTCGAGCGAGATGATTGGTGTCCGCCTGCATGATGTCGATGATGCAGTCACCATGTTTGCCATCCCCTTTGGACGCTACGTCAGCAAGGAGGAGGGCCTGCATGTCGGGTTCAGCTCATGGCGGCGTGTCGATGATAATGCTATCCCTGCGCGCGGCAAAATCGCCGGAGCATATGCCAACAGTGCTCTAATCAAGAGCGATGCGGTCCTGGCTGGCTATGACGAAGCGCTTGTTCTGACAGATGCCGGCCATCTCTCAGAAGCCAGCGCGGCCAACGTCATGATCGTCCGCCGTGGTCAACTGATTACACCCCCTGTTTCCGCCGATCTGCTTGAAGGCATTACGCGACGTACGCTTCTGCAACTCGCACAGGAAGAGCTTGGTCTGGATGTGATCGAGCGCGAGATTGATCGCACGGAAGTCTACGTCGCCGACGAAGCGCTCATGTGTGGGACGGGCGTGCAGGTAGCTGCAGTGACCCGCGTCGAGCACAGGCCGATCGGGGACGGCAAGATGGGCCCGATCACCCAGCAGTTGCGCGATCTGTATTTCGACGTCGTCAGCGGACGAAAGGCCGCTTATAAGCACTGGTTGATGCCCGTTTATAAAACAACGCCACTGCATGCTAGCCACTGATACAGTGTCATATTTCTGTAAATAAATGACACCCGGCGCGCTCCATGGTGATATGCCACACTACGCGACCCGCACACGCGGGAGTATCGTAGAGAAAAGGATTATGTCGTGTGGGAGATGGAATTATGTTAAAGCGCATTCTGGTCACTCTAGATGGGTCCGAACTGGCGGAACAAGCACTGAAGTATGCGCAGGATATCGTCGCCCCCGATGGCAAGCTGATTCTGCTTAGCGTACTGGATGTTCCTAACATTCAGGTTTACACGCTCTATGAAGTCCCCCTGGTAATCCAGGAAGGTGACTACGATCAATTTGTGGAAAATCTGCATGCCAGCTCGCGTGAGTATATGGATACACTCAACAAACGGCTGGCAGAAAGTGGGATCGCTGTAGAAACCGTCATCGAACCTGGCGACCCTGCCGAGGTCATTCTTGATCAGGCGCAAAAGCTCAGCGTGGATGCCATTGTTATGTCAACACATGGACGCAGCGGCCTCAGCCGCTGGTTGTTCGGCAGTGTGACGCAGAAAGTACTCAATGCGATGCCCTGCCCTGTTTTCGTCGTACCTGGCCTGGTGAAAGAGAAGGCAGAGAAGCCGGAGACCGAACCGGCCTCTGATCAGAACTTTCAACCTGCGTAATGATTAAGGGAAAAGGGAGAGAAAGAGCGTCCTGAGCGGCGCTCTCATAGGCATCAAGTTAAGGGATCAGCGAGACTCAAAAGCTGGAAAGTAGCGGGTCTCGCTTTTCTTTTCTGGATTTTGCAACGGGCAAGCTTTGGAAGAATGAGGTCAAGAGCAAGAACAAGA